>ERZ772893.103-NODE-103-length-123657-cov-6.697578_pt1 | contig 123657 bp, 115 predicted proteins | sample MGYA00511482_ERZ772893 | MGnify/ENA primary metagenome ERZ772893 (study PRJEB29015, sample SAMEA2737687) | human gut metagenome | biome: human gut; feature: human-associated habitat; material: faeces | place: China | collected 2012 ... | reverse complement strand
GCGCTAAACTGTTCTTGCTGATACTTTGTTTTCACACACTAAGTATACAGCAAAAAGCAAATCGGCCAACCCCTTTTTCGGAGTTGACCGATTTGTTTTTTATTTTTCTCCTCGCGCTAATACTTCATTTTGCCACATTTTGCAACGCGCCCAGTTTTTTTCAAAATTTTTGCATAACCGCTTGTATATTCATGTAAGTTGTGTTAAGATATAAGAGACGGCGCAGTATCCTAGTCAGAACAGCCAGCTCCCAGGAAGGGCCTAAAAATCCTTTGAAGGGCATATCGATGAAGTCCCTGGTGCCTGCTTTTTACGCCCAGTTTAGGGTGGGTGCTGGGGGTTAAGGATCCCGGGCGCACTCCAATGGCATGGAGTATCCGACCCGGTTTCCGTGGAGACCTGCTATTGTGCGACGGCTGTTGCGCAGCCTTTGGCTTCCAAAGACCGCGTACGAAGCAGGTATGAACCTGCATTGCGGTGCGCAGAATCGTGTGCTGTGTGCAGAGTAGCCTGCCTTGCGTGGATAAGCGGGGAAGGGGAGACAAGCGTCTCGGTTCGTGGCCAAGGACCAGACCGCTATTGCCCCGGAAACCTTATCTGCAAAAGAGGCTAAGAGTTGGATTGGGCTGCGGTGGAAAACACCTAGGCTGTAACCGGCAGACAGGGGATTGCAGTACGGACTCAGTGGCAATCGGGTAGCCATTTTGGTAACATTTGGCCGGCGGGATCAAAGGGAAACCGCCCCTTCGGCAACGGGGGGTTCTCACTGGGGAAATCCAACCCGACCTAAGCCGTAAGATTTATCTTGTCTGCCGCCGTCTCTTTTTCATTTTTACAGTCAAAGGAGTTTTTCCATTGGCGAAGACGGACCGCCCCGGAGGGAAGCCGGACAAAAAGAATAAAAAGTCCAACCTCCGTTGGGTTATCACCATTTTCTTTCTGACAATTATAATTTCCGGAACAATTTCTTTCACGTCCTCCAGTTTGATGGCCTCCTCGGGAATGCTTGTGGCATTTCTCATTTTGCTGTTCATCGTCCTGCTGGGCATTCTTTTTGATATCATTGGCGTGGCCGTAACCTCCGCAGAGGAGAAGCCCTTCCATTCCATGGCAGCCAAAAAGGTACCGGGTGCGGCAGAGTGCATCATGCTTCTGCGCCATGCAGACCGGGTTGCATCCATCTGCAACGATGTCATCGGGGATATTTGCGGCGTCGTGTCCGGCGCGGCGGCGGCCACCATTGCCGGGGAAATCCTGACTGCCTTTCAGTGGTCTGCCGGGAGCTTGGTGAGCTTGGCCATGTCTGCTCTGGTAGCAGGTCTCACCGTAGGCGGGAAGGCTCTGGGAAAGTCTATGGCGATGCATTCGTGTACATCCATTGTGTTTTCAGCCGGTAAAGTCATCCACTGGCTGAAGTGCATTCCTCAATTGCTGTTGCCTGTGAGAGGCGGGAAAAAAAGTAAGTAGGTTGTGTGGTACTTTGAATATTCTGGAGCGTATACAGGGCCATGAGGATTTGGTGCGTTTGAGCCAGGTGGAGCAGGCCCAGCTTTGTGACGAGCTTCGCCAGTTCTTGGTGTCAAACGTAGCCCAGACCGGCGGCCATTTGGCCTCCAACCTGGGTGTGGTGGAGTTGTCCGTGGCCCTGGAGACTGTCTTTGATACCAAGGTGGACCGTCTGGTCTTTGATGTGGGCCACCAGTCCTATATTCATAAAATTCTCACCGACCGCAGAGATCAATTTTCTTCTCTGCGGCGTTTTGGCGGCATTGCCGGTTTCCCCAAGCCTTCTGAGAGCATAACAGACGCTTTTGTGGCAGGACATGCCTCCAATTCGGTGTCCGTTGCCTTGGGCATGGCCCGGGCCAGGACCCTGCAAAAGGAACATTACAGCGTCCTTGCCCTCATTGGGGACGGGGCAACCACTGGCGGCCTGGCCTATGAGGGGCTGAACGATGCCGGAGCCAGCCATGAACCTCTGATTGTCATCCTGAATGACAACGAAATGTCCATCGCTCACAACGTGGGGGGCGTAGCCCACCATCTGTCCAAGCTCCGCACCCGCCCGGGGTACTTTGGGATCAAGCGGGTTTACCGGTCTGTGACCAACCGAATCCCCGGAGGGAAGTTCCTCTATCAACTGACCCACCGGATGAAAACCTGGATGAAAAACCGCCTCTTAGATACCACCCTCTTTGAGGATATGGGCTTTACCTATATTGGGCCGGTGGACGGCCATGATCTGAAGCGGATGATTTATTTGCTTCGGGTGGCCAGGGGCCTTCAATGCCCGGTGGTGTTCCATGTCATCACCAAAAAAGGAAAGGGCTACGGACCGGCAGAGGAGCACCCCAGCCAGTTCCACGGTGTGGGGCCCTTTGACCAGGCCACAGGAGCCCTGCGGAGCGCCTCGGCGCTGACATTTTCAGATACCTTTGGAGATACTATGCTCCAATTGGGAAGGCAGGAGCCGAGGCTGTGTGCCATTACGGCCGCCATGCCTGCCGGTACCGGCCTCACTGCCTTCGAAGCAGCTTACCCCAACCGGACCTTTGACGTGGGCATTGCCGAGGGCCATGCCGTTTCCATGGCCGGGGGCCTTGCCAAGGCGGGGATGATCCCCGTGGTGGCCATTTACTCTACCTTTCTCCAGCGAGCCTACGACATGATCCTTCAGGACGTGGCCATGCTCCACCTCCATGTGATTTTTGCCGTGGACCGGGCGGGGCTGGTGGGCGAGGACGGAGAGACCCACCACGGCCTGTTTGATGTGGGCTTTCTCCGTCAGGTGCCCGGTCTTACAATTCTGTGTCCCGGCTGCCGGGCGGAGCTTCGGGAGATGCTCCAGTGGTCTGTGCAGAAGTGCAGCGGCCCGGTTGCCATTCGTTACCCCAGAGGTGGCGACGGCGCTTTCCTTACAGGGGGACGGGAAACCCTGTTCCGGGTGGGACGGGACATCACCCTGATCACCTACGGCACCATGATCAACCAAGTGATCCCGGCGGCTGAGCAGCTGGCGGAGCGGGGGATTGAGGCAGAGGTTCTGCGCCTGCGGACCATCAAGCCCCTGGATATGGAGGCCATTTCCACCTCTGTGCGCAAAACGGGCCGGCTTCTGGTGGTGGAGGAGGCCGAGGGTGTGGGCAGCGTAGGATACGAGATCATTGAAAAGCTGAGCCAACGGGGGATTCCCGTTGTTTACAGCGGTCAGAACATTGGAGACCGCTTTGTGACCCATGGCTCCTTGCCGGAGCTGTATCATGCATTGAGCCTGGACACCGCATCCATTGTCCGGCGGGCGGAGGAGGTTGTGCGCCGTGAAAAATAAGGAGCGGCTGGACATGCTGCTGGTAGAGCGGGGCCTGGCGGAGACGCGGAGCAAGGCCCAGGCCCTTATCATGAGCGGCCAGGTGTATGTGGACAACCAAAAGGCGGACAAGGCCGGCGCTTCCTTTCTGCACGATGCCGCCATTGAGGTCCGGGGAGATGCCTGCCCCTATGTGAGCCGGGGTGGGCTGAAGCTGGCCAAAGCCCTTCGGGATTTCGGCGTGGATCCCACCGGCTTTGTGTGCAGCGATTCCGGAGCCTCCACCGGTGGCTTCACCGACTGCCTCCTGCAGCACGGGGCGGCCAAGGTCTTCGCCATCGATGTGGGCTATGGCCAGCTGGCCTGGTCCATCCGGTCCGATCCCCGGGTTGTAACCATGGAGCGAACCAACATCCGGTATGTCAAGCCGGAGGACCTGGGGCAGCCTCTGGATCTGTCGGTGGTGGATGTGTCCTTCATTTCTCTGCGAATTGTCCTGCCTGCGATCCGGGCCCTTCTGAAGCCATCCGGGCAGGTGCTTTGCCTCATCAAGCCTCAGTTTGAAGCTGGGAAGGAAAAGGTTGGCAAGAAAGGGGTCGTTCGGGACCCGGAGGTCCACCGGCAGGTGCTGGACGGCTTTGTGGAGCTGGCCCGGCAGCTGGAGTTTGCCATTTTAGGCCTCACCTTCTCCCCGGTCAAGGGACCGGAGGGAAACATTGAATTTCTGGCTCACCTGACCCGGGAATCCCGGGAGGGAATTTGCCCGGATACCGCCGCCATTGTGGCCGCCGCCCATGGCGCGTTGGGAGGTTGATCCGATTGAAAAAAATTGTTCTGACACCCAATCCCTACCGGGATAAGAGCTTTAAATTTGTTTTGACGGCCCAGAGCTATCTGGCTTCCGCCGGAATGGAAACCAGGATTTGTCTGCCCTTTGATGTGGACAGAGGACTGGACCTGCCCCGTGGTGTGGTGTTTTCCAATTTGGAGCAAGAGCTGCCTGGGGCGGACATGCTGGTCTGTTTTGGCGGGGACGGAACCATCCTCCACGCCTCCAAGGCTGCCACCCGGTCCAACGTCCCGGTGCTGGGCGTCAACATCGGCACCGTGGGCTTCATTGCGGAGCTGGAAAGCACAGAGCTGCAGCTCCTGCGGCGGATTGCGGCGGGAGAATATGAGATTGAACGCCGGAAAATGCTGGATGTCATGGTCACCCGGGATGGAAATGTCCTGCAGCGGGAGACATGCCTCAACGACGTGGTGATCACCAAGGGCGCGGTGGCCCGGGTGGTGCGCTTGGCGGTGTACTGCGACCAGGTTCAGGCCATGGAATTTGGGGGGGACGGCGTGGTCATCGCCACCCCCACAGGCTCCACAGCCTACAGCCTCTCTGCCGGTGGCCCGGTGGTGGAGCCGGAGGCTGGTGTGATGGTCATCACCCCCATCTGCGCCCACGATGTGCAAAGCCGTCCCATCGTGACTTCTGACCGGCGGGTCATCTCCGTGCGGCTGGAGCGGTCCGGGAAACGGAATGCCTTTTTGTCCGTTGACGGCGGACGCGCCATCCGGCTGGGCGCCGGGGATACGGTCCAGGTGGCCTGCTCTCCCTATGAAACTCAACTGGTCCGACTGAAAGACCGGAGCTTTTTTGACATTGTCAATCACAAATTCAGGAATCTGTAAAGGAGCAGTGCATATGAAGACCCAGAGACAGGCCAAGATCATGGAGATTATATCGACCCGTGATATCGAGACCCAGGAACAGCTTCTGGAAGCGCTCCAGGATGAAGGATTTTACAGTACCCAGGCCACCATTTCCAGAGACATCAAGGAGCTCCGGGTTGTCAAGGAGCTGACCTCCTTTGGAACATACCGCTATACCGCCTCGGCCAAGGATGGGGCGGGGACCTTCTCCGCCCGGCTGAACACCATCTTCCGGGAGTGCATCACCAGCTTTGACTATGCTCAAAATATTATCATCATCAAAACCATGCCGGGTCTGGCCTCTGCCGCTGCATCGGCGGTGGACGCCATGAATATGTCTGTGGTAGTGGGGACGCTGGCCGGCGATGACACCGTGTTTTTGGTTATGCGGGACAACAATGCCGCTGCCGCCTTCTGCGGAGAGATCAAGAATCTGCTGGCATAAGGAGGACCTTGCCATGAAGAACATCCTGTGGATCGGCGGCATATACGCCGCCTCCCTGTTGGCACAGCTGCTTACAGCGTTGCTTTTCCTGTTCTTGCCCTGGGACCCGTTGGTGGAGGCCGTAATTTTGTCCTGTCTGCTGCTGGTAGGCCAGGGCTGCGCCGTCCTAGGGGAGGGGCGTCTGGAGCAGGCTGACAAAACAGAACGCCTTTTGGGGATTGTGTACTGGATCAGAAAGGTGATGAGCGCCATCTTTGCCGCGGCGGTATTCCATTTGGCGGTTATTGTGCTTGCCGGTGTGTTCCCCATTCCCGGTCTGGTGCGGGGGCTGGCTGCCCTGGTGCTGATTGTAACTTGCATATGTGGCGTGCTGCTTCTCTGGAGGGCGGGAAAGCCTGAGGAAGAGACTGCTGCGTCTGAGGAGTTCCGGGAGCCGGGGGAAGATGCATAGGAGGAATGTGCCGTGCTGTCTGTGCTGCATATTGAAAACATCGCCGTCATTGAGCAGGCGGACATTGTCTTTAACCAGGGCTTTAACGTCCTTACCGGTGAAACCGGCGCAGGAAAATCCATTGTAATTGACGCCATCTCTGCCATTTTGGGGGAGCGTGCCTACCGGGATATGGTCCGCACGGGTGCGGCCAAGGCCTCGGTCCGGGCCCTGTTCCGGCAGGTACCGGAGCTGCCCTGGTTCCAGGAAAACGGGGTGCCCTATGAGGAGGAGACTCTCATTCAGCGGGAGATTTACCTGGATGGGAAGAACGTCTGCCGGGTCAACGGGCAGCTCCTTTCCGTTTCCATTTTGCGGAAGCTGGGCCTTCAGCTCATCAACATCCATGGCCAAAGGGACTCTCAGCAGCTCTTTGATGAGGGGTATCACCTGACCTATCTGGACGCCTTTGCAGGTAATGAGGCACTGCTTGCCAGTTACGAAGAGAAATTTCACGCAGTAGCAGCCCTCCGCAGGGACATTCAGCGGCTGACCATGGACGAGGGGGAGAAGCTCCGGCGGATGGAGTCCCTGAGGTTTCAGATTGAAGAAATCTCCCGGGCCCAGCTAAAGCCCGGGGAGGACGAGGCCCTGGAGGCCCGGCGGAAGCTCCTTCAAAATGCAGAGAAGCTCTCTGACGGCTTGGATGAGGCTGTGGCGGGACTTTATGGGGATGAGGACTCGGATGGTGCTGCCGCTTTATTAACCCGAGCAGAGCGAGCTCTGGCCCGTCTGAGCCGGTTTGACGACTCTCTGGAGGCGCTGCATGCCCGGGTGGCGGATCTAATGTACCAGGTTCAGGATGTGGCGGAGGAGCTGCGGGACCGGCGGGCGGACTTTGCCTATTCCGGGGAGGAGCTGGAGTCTATTGAGTCCCGTCTGGATGTGATTCACCGCCTCCGGCGGAAATACGGCGCCTCCTGCCAGGACATTCTGGATTATCTCGCCAAGGCCCAGAAGGAGCTGGATGAAATTGAATTTGCCGACGATGAAATCGCCAGGTTGAAAGCCAAGCTTCAGGGGGCGGAGCAAACCGCCTGGGAAGCTGCCGAAGCCCTGCGGCAGGCCCGCCAAGCAGGGGCAGAGCGGCTGACTGCCCGGATACTGGAGGAGCTCCGGCAGCTGGATATGCCCCGGGTTCAGTTCCAGTGCCAGTTTGCCAGGACGGAGCTGGGCCCCATGGGGGCGGACGCTGTGGCCTTTTACATGTCGGCCAATGTAGGCGAGGCTCTGAAGCCCATGAACAAGGTGGCCTCCGGCGGCGAGCTGGCCCGGATTATGCTGGCGCTGAAAAACGTCTTGGCCCAGCAGGACCAGGTGGCCACGCTGATTTTTGACGAGGTGGACACCGGAGTATCCGGCCGGGCTGCCCAGAAGGTAGCGGAAAAGCTCCGCTCGGTTGCCAGGAACAAGCAGGTTCTCTGCGTCACCCACCTGCCCCAGATTGCCGCCTTGGCAGATACCCATCTGCTCATCGCCAAGGGGGAGCGGGACGGACGGACCTACACCACTGTAACGCCTTTGGACCGGGAAGGGCGCAAGCTGGAGCTGGCCCGCATCATCGGGGGCGCGTCCATTACGGAGATAACCCTGAAGAGCGCGGAGGAAATGCTCACCAGTGGGGTGTAGGTGACCGCCTGGCGGCGGCTAGCTGGAATCACGGTGTCGCTTGCCACCGGCAAGTGATGAGATCCCATGGCGCTTCGCCGTAACCGCGCTGGCGCTCCCGCGTCAGGACGGAAAAAGGAAATGCTGCTGCCCTGGGAAATCGGGAATTCAGCCTTGACAACCTCTGAGGTTACCTGTAAAATTTTTATAGCCGCTGCCTACTACAACGGGCGGCGGTTTATTTTATGTAAGGAGTGATTCTATATGATGAAGATGACGAAAAGGATGCGCGTATGGAGGGTTCGCGCCAAATAAGTCCCCCCGCAAAGTAATTTGACCCGCTTTGCGGGAACCCTCCGAAATTTTGGAGGATTTTATGATTACCTTACAACCCATTACAGAAACCAATTTTTTGACTGCCGCCGCCCTGTCCGTCTCTCCGGACCAGGGCCGTTATGTAGCCCCGGCGCCCATCATTCTGGCCCGGGCCTATGCCTACCGCCGCCATCGGGCAAGCGCCTGGGGCGTTTATGACGGCTGCCGTATGGTGGGCCTGGCGCTGATGGAGGATTTGGACGAGGAGCCTGCCTGCTACCACCTGTCGGAGCTTTTGATCGACGAAAAAGAGCAGGGCAAAGGCTATGGACAGGCCGCTCTGGCGCTCCTCCTGACCCAATGCCGCCGGGAAGGGAAGTACCGAAGGGTGGAGGTCTGTGTCAAAAGGAAAGACGCGGCAGCTATCCACGTCTATGAGAAGGCCGGGTTCCGGGATACGGGCTACACCGATCCGGACACGCCAGACAGCCTGTGCATGGCCTGGAACCTCCCGGAAACCTGGAGGGGGGATGTGGAACTCCGTCTGACCTGTGAGGCAGATTTGGAGCATGTGCAGCGCCTCTGGGCTACCCCATCTGTGATGCATTACGTGGGCTTTCCAGAGGGACTTCATGAGACCATGGCCCATCTGCGGGAGGATTGGCTCCCCTGGGTTCAGCAGCCGCCCAAGCGGCAGCATTGGTCTGTGTACGCGGAAGGTGTGGGCTACTGCGGAGAGACGTACTACAATGTGGACGAAACTGGGCTTGCCTGTATGGATGTGAAGCTTTTGGACTGCGCCAGAGGGAAGGGCATTGGCTACCGGGCCCTGTCCCATGCTCTAAATGCTGCCTTCCATGTAGGCGGCGCAGACCGTGCTTACGTGGACCCTCATCCGGAAAACGGGAAGGCTTTGGCCCTTTACGCCGCCCTGGGCTTCCTCCCGGCGGTGCGCCCCAGTCACCTGGAGCCGTGGGACAGCACCTACTTTGAACTGACCCGGGAGAATTGGGAGGCGCGCCATGGAATTTAAGTTCCGGAACGTGGTCCTGCGGGACATGGGGGAGGCCGACATTGAGGACGAAATCCGCTGGAACACGGTGGAGACCCAGTGGGCCCAGTGGGACGCCCCTTGGGAGAGCCTGGAGGCGCTCAAATCCTTTGACCCGGCGGCCCATCGCCGGACAGAGCTGGAGCAGCTGAAAAAGCCGAAGCCAGAGATTCGAAACACCCTGGAGCTGGATACGGAAGATGGTGTCCATATCGGTTCGGTTGCTTCCTATTTTGTGGACCAGGACTTCAACTGGATTTCAAAAACCCAGCCCGGGCAGACCCGGTTTCGTGCCCTTGGTCTGGATATCAGCGAGAGCCGTTACTGGGGAAAGGGGCTGGGAACCCAAGCCCTGACGGCTTGGATTCTCTATTTTGGGGAGCATGGGGAGCGGGAGCTGTACCTGCAGACCTGGTCCGGGAATACCCGTATGATTCGGTGTGCCATGAAGCTGGGCTTTCAGGAGGTTTGCCGGAAGCCCGGAATCCGACAGGTGAGGGGAGAAACATGGGATGGTCTGACCTTTTGCCTGAACATGTGCGCGTTTCAGCGGTATCTCCTGGTAGGGAATTTGAAGGATCTGGCTCTCACCTCAACCGCTCAAGAGGCAGTATTGGGCGCTTATGACGCCAGGCCCGGATTTTACGAGGCTGCTGCGTTGACTTCCTATGAAGGGGAAGGCCCGGAGTTTCCCATTTGCAGGAAACGTACTCTGGACCGGCTGGTTCTCTGGTGCTGCCATATGACTTGGGCGCGGAGGCAATACGAGGCACGGGGAGTTTCTCACCAGGTGATCCTGGATACCTGTTCCGATATTGCCCTCCGGGCAAAGCTGTATGAGGCGAAAACCGGAAAACCGGGGCTGTCCAAAGATGATGTGATCTGGTTCCGGCACATTCACCATGCCTCCATATTCCGGTTGGGCCCTTTGCAGTTCCAGCGATTTGAAATGGTCTATTTGGATGAGGAGGGATGCGGGCAGGCGTACATGACCTTTGCATCGGAGCAAAAAGCACACCTGCCCCAGGGAACGCCAGTGATCAACCTCCATATTCCCAAAGACGCCAACTTGTCCCCAGCAACGGTAGCAGATGCCCTTGACCAGGCAATGGCCTTTTTCCCTCAGGTCTTTCCGGAACACCGCGCAAAGGCATTTCTATGCTACTCTTGGCTGCTGTATCCCGGACTTCAGGCGCTTTTGCCGAAGGAAAGTAACATTTTGCAGTTTGCCGCCCGGTTTCAGATCATTGGACAGGCCCGGGACCCGGCCGAGTCCATACGACGGATCTACGGAAAGCGTTTTCCCAGAAAAGAGAACTATCCTCAAGATACGCAGCTCCAGCGTCAAGCCCTGGGCCGGTTCTCCTTTCTTGGGGAAGCCTGCGGAATCTTGGAGATCCCCGCCTCACAGGCACCCCAGGTGGCCCAATCATCACAAACTTAGTACGGCTGCCAGCTTCCCCAAGGGGGTGTGGGCGTACTGGTAAGGTGAACTCTGGGAATGATCCATATGGACGGCGTAGGAAATGGCCTTGGCCGTTCCGCCTCTCACGCCCAGTTCTCCCGGAACACGCACCAGATCCCAGGTAGGGGCCGATGCCCCGGGGGAAAGCCTGGGGTTCCCGTGCCGGTGCAAACCTTGCTGGAGGCGAGAATATTTCTTGACATTCCATTTATTGTTTGCTAGAATACGCCCATAGTGCATGATACGCATTGAAGGGATGAAGTACCCGGCCCCCCGTCTTCAGAGAGCTTCCGGTTGGTGCAAGGAAGCAGGCGGCCCCGGTGAAATACCTCCCGGAGCGGCCTGCCTGAAGATGCAGTAGGGCAGGACGGGTCGGCCCGTTACAGCCCAGGCATTGCCAGATGCCGTAAGGGTCTCGCCGCGAGGTGTGACCGAATCAGAGGTGGTACCGCGTGTTGACGCCCTCTGTCCCCCATTGGGGACAGAGGGCTTTTTGGGTAAAAGGAGGAATTTTATGATTGAGAAGTTTTCCGTAGACCATTTATCTGAATTGGCGGCCTATGCCTGCCGAAAAAACGCCAGCCGGGAAAGCGGATCGGCCTTTTGCTGCCAGACAGAGGCCTCAATCCAGCGGGATTTTTCGGAAACCCTGGACTTCGGCTTTGCCTGCCGGGAAGGGGATAGGCTGTGTGGACTCTTAAGCTGCTTTCCGGACTTGGAAAAGGGAAATGTAGACTGCGCCCTTCTGGCGGACCGTGAGAACTACAGCGCCACTGCCAGGCAGCTACTGTCTGCTGCTCAGGCGCAACTGGGAAACCACTTGCGCTACACCTTTTTCTTTCCCAAAGAGAATGAAGCATGCGCCGCCTTTTTAGAAAGCATTGGAGCCTGCCGCCGGGAAAACGAATACCGCATGGTGCTGCGCCGGGACGATTGGCAGCCCCAGGAGGGCTTGCCGGCGCCCCATCCTTTGGAGGAAGCCGCCTATGCTGCATTTGTAGCGCTGCATGACCGTGTCTTTCCGGATGTATACGTCTCCGGCCGGGATATCCTGGAAGACTTAGGGAAAAGCCGGTTTGTTTATACCCTGGAGGAAGCCGGAAATCTTGCAGCCTATGGTGTGCTGCATAGGGCTGAGGACCGGTTCACGGCCGAAATCCTGGGTGTCCGGCAGGAGCTGCGGGGGCGGGGATTTGGCCGGGCCATTCTGAACTGCCTGGCAAAGGAGACGTTTTGCAGACACGGCGCAGCGGAACTGGATCTGATTGTAGATGCAGACAACACCCAGGCCCTGAGCCTATATCAAAAGACTGGCTTTCAAATCCTAGAAGAAAACCGATGCTATATTTCACAATCAAAAATTGCAGCTGACGGAAGCTGTATGGAAAAGGAGACCTCAGTATGAAAGTATATGACGAACTGGTGGCCCGTGGCCTCATTGCTCAGGTGACCAACGAAGCAGAAATCCGGGAAATGGTGGACAACGGCAAGGCTACCTTCTACATTGGCTTTGACCCCACGGCAGATTCCCTCCATGTGGGCCATTTTATGGCCCTGTGTCTCATGAAGCGGCTGCAGATGGCGGGAAATCAGCCCATTGCCCTCATTGGCGGCGGTACCGCCATGATTGGCGACCCCTCCGGTCGGACGGACATGCGCTCCATGATGACCAAGGAGACCATTGAGCACAACTGCCAATGCTTCAAAAAGCAGATGGAGCGGTTCATTGAGTTTGGCCCCGGCAAGGCCCAGATGGTGAACAACGCCGACTGGCTTCTGAACCTCAACTATGTAGAGTTTATCCGGGACATTGGCGCTTGCTTCTCGGTCAACAACATGCTCCGGGCAGAGTGCTTCAAGCAGCGGATGGAAAAGGGCCTTTCTTTCCTGGAGTTTAACTACATGCCCATGCAGTCCTATGACTTCTACTACCTGTTCCAGCATTACGGCTGCAACATGCAATTCGGTGGCAACGACCAGTGGTCCAACATGCTGGGCGGCACAGAGCTCATCCGCCGGAAGCTTGGCAAAGACGCCCATGCCATGACCATCACCTTGCTTCTCAACTCCGAGGGGAAAAAGATGGGCAAGACTGCCAAGGGCGCCGTGTGGCTGGACCCCAATAAGACCAGCCCCTTTGACTTTTATCAGTACTGGCGGAACATTGAGGATGCGGACGTGCTCAAGTGCATCCGGATGCTCACCTTCCTGCCCCTGGAAAAAATCGATGAGATGGACACCTGGCGGGACGCTAAGCTGAACGAAGCCAAGGAAATTTTGGCCTTTGAGCTCACCAAGCTGGTTCACGGGGAAGCGGAAGCCCAAAAGGCTCAGGCTGCTGCCAAGGCTCTCTTCTCCGGAGGCGGAGACGACAGCAGCATGCCCACCACAGAGCTGGGAGAGGAGAAGCTGACCGATGGGAAAATCGGCATTTTGAACCTGCTCACTGCCTGCGGCCTCACAGCCTCCAACGGCGAAGCCAGGCGGCTGGTGCAGCAGGGTGGCGTATTTGTAGACGAAGAGAAGGTGCCGGGTATTGACTTTGCCGTAACCGGGGAGCAACTCCGCCAGGGTGTCAAGATTCGGAAGGGCAAAAAGGTTTTCCACAAGGTGGTGCTGGCCCGGTGAGCTTAGAGGTGCGGATGCTTCTCACCGCCGCGCCGGCTTGGGCCGGCTGCTGATGGAGCGTCTCTTTGCTTTGGGCCGGAGCTTTGGCTGCACCGATGTACAGCTCACCTGCGACCCTCACAATGCCCCAGGCATGGCATTTTATGGGAGCTTGGGGATGGGGGTTAAGACGGTGCAGTATCAGATGAAGCTATCGTACCAATCCTGTGAGCCAAGCAAAAAAGCCTGCAGCCCGCCCGGGACCCCTTGCGCCCTGCCTGCTGAAACATAGCCAGGGGGCGGCTTAGCCGCCCCCTGCAATGGAGTTTTACCAGATGCAGTACAATATGCCTATGCTGTGGTATTCACTGCATTGTCCCTGACCTGGCGGATGGCCTCTGTGATTTTGGGCCTTAAGCGGGAATCAAAGAGCTTAATAAAGCTGGCGGGCTTGTCAAAAGGAGGCTTTTGCAGCTCGGAAATCTCCATATAGCCATTCTGTTCTATATAATTTATAATTTTTATAATAAATGTTATTTGCTTCTGATTTAATGACTGGTCGTTTATAAACGCAGAAAATGCTTCCATGGCAGCATCATGATCCAGCTTAGCAATTTGGCGGACCAGCAAGCCAAAAGGCGTATCGCCAAATTCTCTCTGGTAATCTTCCTGGCTTCCAAGTTCCTTGGTTAATATCCGCTCCAGCTCACAGTAATCTCCGGGGGAAAGGGGAATGTTGTGGGTGAGCTTGTAAATGGCGAGAGTATCGCCGTGCTCGTTCACGTAGCGGTTGACTTTGTCCCGATAGTCTTCAAAGCTGTAGGCTACCCCCAGCTGGACACCCTCCTGCTGATCGGTGATGGGGTCGGTCAACCTGGTCAAAATGGGTTCTTTTCCTTCGACTATGTCGTCTAAGAATTTGATTAACTCCCGCAGCCCTTTCCGTATTTTTTCAAAGTGTAGCAAATCGGTTTGAGTCTGCGCATCGGACACACCAATCTCTTGGATGAGGGGCAGCTGCTCCTTGATTTGGGGGATGCTGCTCTTACGTAGCAGAAGCAGGGCGATGCCGGACAGCTGTTTTTGCGCGTTGGGAAGGGAGGGGAGTCGCTCTATGCTGGCCAGCATCAGGCCATACATAAAGTTATCAAATCGCTTGGCGCATTCATCCGGGTCGTTCAGGTCCACAAGGGGCGCCAGTTGCTGCAGCAGCTCCCCTTGGTCTCCCTCGCTGATATGGGAAAAGGAAGAAATATTCTTATATTTATCCACAAATTGCATGCGTTGGCGCACCGCAATTTGGCTGACATTCAGCTCTGCGATCTGACTTTGGCAGGCTTCTACCAGTTCCTTCCGCCATTCCTGGAAGCAGGAGGCCGCATAGGAGGCTTCCTGCAGGTGAACCGCCAGGCAGATCCGCTTGCTGAAAATCTTTTCCGAAAGGGTTTTCGTTTCTTTGGATTCATAACCGTCCACATGCTGGCGGAAATATTCAAAATTGCCGCAGTAATCAAAAATCAGAAAGCGTCGTTTGCCGGTGTACTCGCCGTCTATTTGATCTACGCAGGTCAATCCCGGACATAGCCGGGTACCCCGGCCAATCATTTGCCAGAACTTGGCTTTGGAGCGCACTTTTTTGAAAAACACCAGGTTAACACACTGGGGTACATCGATGCCGGTGTCCATCATATCCACAGAAACGGCAATGTGCGGCTCTTGCTCCGGCCCTTTAAATGCATCAATCACATCCTGGGCATAGGTATCCTCACAAATGACGCGTTGCGCAAAAGAGCCGTGATATTTGGGGTACAGCTTGTTGAACCGCTCCAAAATGAATTCCGCATGGCGTTTGGTTTGGGCAAAGATGATGGTTTTGCCGATGCGGTCGCCACCGGCAACCTTGATGCCACGGGTCATCAGATCCTGCAAAACGGTATCCACGGTGATTTCGTTAAAAACGAACCGGTTTAGCCGCTCCGACGGGATAAAATCCGGGACGGTTCCGTCCTCAATAAAGTCATCCTCGTACCGCTGTTTGTCCTCCTCAGACAGATCCTTATAGGTGATCCCTTCGTCCAGGAATTTGGTCTTTACTTCGTAATTATAATAGGGCACAAGCACATGGTCCTGGTAGACGGCAGTTTCATAGTCATATGCGTACGTAGGGACGCCATGTTCCATTTCAAAGAAATCGTATGTATTACGGTCTACGTCTGTTTTCGGGGTGGCAGTGAGTCCCACCAGGATGGCATCAAAATAGACGAAGATTTCCCGATACTTTTTGAAAATACTTCGGTGGCTCTCATCAATGATGATCAAGTCGAAGTGAGCAGGCGTGAATAGTGGCTGACTGCCTTTGGGATTTTGAATGGCATTCAGAATGGTGGGATATGTGGAGAATACAATCCGGGCATTGCGGTCATCTTTATTGGTGCAGAGGTTGCACAGAGACATGTCCGGCAGATAGTTTTTAAACCCATCTTTTGCCTGCTTTACCAGCGCTGTACGGTCTGCCAGGAACAGAATGTTGGTGGCATGCTCCCCACGGCTGAGCACATCCGCCAGGCTGGCTGCGGTTCGGGTTTTCCCGGTGCCGGTGGCCATGACCAGCAGGTGCTTCCGGAAGCCCTGACCAATCTGCTCACATACAGCCCGGATTGCCTCTTTTTGGTAATACCGGTCCGTGATCTTATCGTCAATTGAAACAGTCAGTAAATCCTTGCGGGCCTGCCTGCGATTCATCAACTTCTGTAAATCGTCCTGGTTGAAAACGCAGTACACCTCCCGCTGGGGGCCGGTCTGGTCGTCCCAGAAATAAGTCTTTAAGCCGTTGGTGGTAAAGATCATAGGACGCTGCCCAAACTGCCGCTCCAGGCAGTCTGCGTACAGTGTAGCCTGCTTGCGGCCGGTATTGGGGTCTTTGCTGGACCGCTTGGCCTCCACCACAGCCAGCGGCAACCCGTCCCGGCCGAACAGCACGTAGTCCACATACCCGGTTTGGCCCGGAATGCCGCCCATCCCGTCCACAGGGAACTCCTCCTGGACGTCGATGCCGTTGAAGTTCCAGCCCATAGTCTTTAGATCTGTATCGATGTAAACCTTTCGGGTTTGGAACTCGGTGAGGTCCTCAGGCGTAAAGGTACGCTGCTGCTGATGCTGGGTTTTCTCTGCGGTGAACTGAGCGGACATTTTTTCAATCTGCTTCCGCAGGGCCTCAATTTCTGCGTCTTTCTCCCCAAGCAGGCTTTCCTGCTCCTTGATTTTCCTGGTGTCAACCACAACTTTTTCTACCGGGATCAGCTTCTCGTCAAATTTGCGCTCCACATAGTCGGAGCCATAGCAGTAATCCACCCACTGGATGAATTCAAAGAGTCCCCGCAGGGAGACGAGGGCATCTCTGGCTGCAATGTTTTTTTCGGTGTGTACAGCCAGATTGCCAAGCTTAATCAAAAGGGGCAGCTTTCCCCAAGTTTGATTGTCCATTGCAAAACGAAACGTGGGCTCATGGATCAGGGCCTGTAAGTTATCTCTGTAGGGAAGACACATGGTGTTGTCGGCAGAATACACCCACTTAACTGCCAGTTCCAGCGCTTTTCGGCAACCAACCGCGCACATGGCAGGGGCAGAAGCATAGACCTTCTCTGCCTCTATGGCGGCGGAGGCAAAGAGGGCGTATTCCTTGATTCCTCTTAAGAATTCGAAGTTTGACATGTCATCCACTCCTGTCTAAGAAAATTAGCTGCCTGACGGCAGACTTGAATGCTTGCGGCACTGGAATATTTTGATTTGTCGGTCTGGGCGACGAAGGCCGCGAACTGCTCCTGTGCAGCTAAATCTACCTTTTTAACTCTTACTTCCGCTTGTTCCAGATGCAATTTGCCGGATTCTCTCTTTGGTGCTGCTCTGGATAAGTACTTGCCAAATAAAAATGGGACATGCGGTCTCCTTTATCTCCGCTTTCCACAGCCTGTCTGGCAAATATGTCCGCTCTGGTGCCTCCCAAACATATGCAGCCGCACCAACCAATTCTGCCGTGTTCATACGGCTAATAATCACATCCCCAGTTTTGATACGATGATCTTCCAGAGGTTCGTAATCGCCTGGCAAGTTTTTCACCTGCGTTGCGTCAAAATAATCATAAGTTGTTGCGCCTGTTTTCAGTACCTTATTGGGGCATTCTTCTTCTCCCGCAAGGCTTTTTCCTGCGTTCAATGCCTCTATGTAGTACGACAAAGGAACCGTTTCCGTTATCGCACCAAACAGTTCGATAAATCGGGATTGGCAGTCAACCGATGAATTTCCTGTGTGAGATCTTGACATTGTTCTGATTTACCATAGCGTACTGCATGGTTGTGTCGATTTTGGCATGTCCCAGCAGCTGTTGCACCTGCTCAATGGGCATTCCTTTGTCAATTGCCCGGGTTGCAAGAGTGCGCCGGAATTTGTGGGGGTGGACTTTGGGAATCCCCAACCTTCGGCCCAGTTCCCGCAGGCGAATTTCCACCCCGCTGATTTCCAGCCGGTTGTAGGGGCTGAGGAGAGAGACAAAGAGGGCGGGATTGTCGTCGGTTCTGCTTTCCAGGTAGTTTTTCAGATGGATTTTTGTACGCGCATCAAAGTACACTGGGCGCTCTTTGCTGCCTTTTCCAAATACTACGCACTCCCGATTTTCAAAGTCGATGTCCTCCCGGTTTAGGTGGACCAGTTCCCCCACACGCATGCCTGTTGAGGCCAGCAGGTCAATAAGCGCCAGGTCCCGCAGGCAGCTGCATTGATCGCGCATGGTCTCCAAAGACTCGTCAGAGTAGGTCTCTTTCACTGTTTTGCTGGTCTTAATCTTGTGAATTCGCCGGACCGGACTCTTCAAAATGTAGTTTTCGTCTTCCAGCCAGGAGAAAAAGCTGGAGAGGATCCGGCGAATGTTGTCAATATTCCCTTTGCTGCACTGGCTGTTCTTCTGATAGTCTGAGAGGTAGTTTCGCAGCGCATCGGTTTGCATGTGGGTTACATGGCAGTCCACAGACGCAAACAGCCGGCGAATGGAGGCCTCGTAATACCGCAAAGTCTTCTCGCTGCACCCTTCTACCCGCTTGGCGGAGAGGAACATGTCCAGCAATTCGCCGTTCGTCTCCTGATTTGTTTCCTGGGCAGCTTCCGGGGACTCCATCACCTCCACATTCCAAAGACAATGACGGAGCACATTCTGCAGTTGCTCAATTTGAGCATTGTCCAAATGTGGAAGCATTTGACGGGTAATCTCAGCAATCAATTGATTTTTCATAATGGTACACCTCATCTGCAGTTGTGTACCACCATCCTGCACCAGCTTTTCTTAGCCAAAGTATTGTTGCATCAGGGATTTTTTGAGAATTTCCAGCTCTTTGAGTCCTTGCTGTACTGCCAATTTTGATTTATCGGTCTGGGCGACGAAGGCGGCAAACTGCTCCTGTGCAGCTAAATCTACCTTTTTAACTCTTATACCGAGCAAGCCGGGTTTTGATATATTCTTCATGCTTCCGCTTGTTCCAGATGCAATTTGCCGGATTCTCTCTTTGGTGCTGCTCTGGATAAGTACTTGCCAAATAAAAATGGGACATGCGGTCTCCTTTATCTCCGCTTTCCACAGCCTGTCTGGCAAATATGTCCGCTCTGGTGCCTCCCAAACATATGCAGCCGCACCAACCAATTCTGCCGTGTTCATACGGCTAATAATCACATCCCCAGTTTTGATACGATGATCTTCCAGAGGTTCGTAATCGCCTGGCAAGTTTTTCACCTGCGTTGCGTCAAAATAATCATAAGTTGTTGCGCCTGTTTTCAGTACCTTATTGGGGCATTCTTCTTCTCCCGCAAGGCTTTTTCCTGCGTTCAATGCCTCTATGTAGTACGACAAAGGAACCGTTTCCGTTATCGCACCAAACAGTTCGATAAATCGGGATTTTACAAGCTGGTCCAACAGTGTGGCCTGCGCATGCCGAATGGCAATCATCTCGTCCACCTTTCTGGCTACTGCAACGGCTTCAAGTTGTGATTCCATGTCGGGGGTGCGAATTCGAAGCGCCAGTAAGTCAGCTGTCGGAATACTACGTCTACGGGCAGTTGTGCTGCGCAGCTTATCCTTATAGTACTGCATGGACTGTGGGCTGTGTAAGCACAGTTCTAAAAAATCAGGGTTAATGCGTGTAGTATCTACATCCCATGTGCTGTACGCAGGACTCATGATCCCCTCAGGTGCCACTTTTTGTATGTATAGGACCCCTTCGTCAATGGGAAATCCGATAACCAGTTTCCCATACTCTACGACTTTGTAGTCGCTTTGATCTGCTGAGGCAAGACTTTTCTTGAAACGGTCACTTTGTAAAACAATGCCATCATGCATTGTCATCGACAGAACAGGATAATTGCCTTTCCCACAGCGAACTACCTTTGCCGGAGTAATAAGATCACCTAATATTGTGTATTTTTTCATTTCAGCATGTCTCTCAATTCTATTAGCTCTGCTGCGATTTGTTTTTCCAAGGTGTCGAGTTTATCCATGATCTCCTCGGAAGACGGATACTCCACCGCCACGTACTCCGTCTTCTTGTACTTATTTATGGACAGATCATAACCGTTCTCCACGATCTCTTCCTTCGGCACAAGGAAACTCTGCTCTGTCCGCTTCCGGTCTGCTTCCTGTTCCAGGTGACGAAACCGCTCCACAATGTCCGGAATGTCGTTCTCTGCAACAGGGGAGCGCTTGTCATCCAAGGTAAATCCATCAGCCTTCATATCATAGAACCACACCTGGTCGGTACCGCCTGCGCCGGTTTTGGTAAACACCAAAACGGCAGTGGAAACGCCTGCGTAGGGTTTGAATACGCCGGAGGGCATGGAGATAACGGCTCGCAGCTGATGACGCTCCACCAGCTCCTTACGGATGGCTTTGTGGGCGGAGGAGGAACCAAACAGGACGCCGTCCGGAACAATACATGCACATCGTCCTCCTTTTTTGAGCATGCGGAGGAACAGGGCAAGGAACAGCAGCTCCGTTTTCTTCGTATTGGTAATGGCCTTCAAATTGTCGTGGATGCTCTCTGCATCCACAGTGCCCTTGAAGGGCGGGTTGGCGAGGCATATGGTGAACTGCTCACAGATTCCATTTTGTTTGGATACGCTGTCCTTATAGTCAATTTGTGGATTACTGATGGAATGGAGCATCAAATTCATGGCGGAGATGCGAAGCATGGTCCGGTCCGTATCAAATCCTGTGAAGGCTGGGCCGGAGAAATGTGCCCATTGCTCGGCGGTCATGGTATCTTCATAGTGCTCGCGAATGTATTCTGACGATGAAACCAGGAAGCCGGCCGTACCGCATGCGGGATCACAAATAATATCATCTGGCGTTGGCTGCAGCAAATTCACCATCATTTCCCGGATATGCTTGGGGGTACGGAATTGTCCGTTTTGGCCTGCTGTGGCCAATTTACCCAACATATATTCATAGAGGTCTCCCTGCATATCCAGGTCTGCAATGTCATGCTCATACAGATCCTCCAAGCCGGTAATGATTTTCTGGAGCACCTGGGGTGTGGGAATCAAGAACATGGCGTCGCTCATATACCGGGCGAACGCTGTGTTGGACCCGGCTCCTTTTTCTGGTTCATCCGGGATTTCGATCAGTTCTCCCTGCGCTGTAAAATCCGGAAGGCGTCCGTATTTCATGTGTTTGATTGCTGGAAAGACCCGCTCAGACATGATCGTGTAAATCTGCCGGGGATCGTGATTTTTGAACTTACTCCATCGCATGGCTTGCCCGGCAGGAGATTGTGGGAAAATTTTATCCATTTTTTCATTGGACATATTCTCGAAGGCTTCCGTTTCCAACTCCTTCTCGTCCAGGGACCGGATAAACATCAAATATGTGAGTTGCTCAATCACCGTCAGGGGGTTGGTAATTCCACCGGCCCAAATGTCTGTCCAGATTTTGTCGATCTTGTTTTTAATCATGCCTGTGACCATAGAAGACCTCCAATTTTAGCTTCTCCACCTCGTTTTCTTTCAAGGCAGCCGTCATATATTCCAAATTGTACTATATTGCCTGTCAAAAATCAACGTCTTATGTAGATTTATGAGAAAGTGGCCTGCCCCGGGAGCAAAGCCTTTGTCTGTCCTGGGGCAGGCCGCCGAGGGATTCCCGTTACAGGTTATACAGCCTCGTGTATTTTTCCGTCAAGTAGTCCGTATAGTATTTTGCATCAAACTTCCCGCAGGCCATTTCAAACAGGGTGCCGGGGCTGTAGAGGCGAGCGTGGCGGTGGATGTGGTTGTGGAGCCAAGCTTTGACCTTGGAGAGGTCGCCTTTGGCCACATCCTCCCAGATGCTTCCCATCTCGGCTTCCATGGCTGCCAGCATTTGGGGACCGTAAGCGCTGCCCAGGGCGTACGAGGGGAAGTAGCCGATGCTGCCGCCGGACCAGTGGGAATCCTGTAGGCAGCCCATGCGGTTGTTGGGGACCTCCACGCCCAGGTACTCCCGGTACAGCTGGTTCCATGCTTCCGGTACATCCCGGACAGCCAGGGTTCCGGCGATGAGCTGCTTTTCCAGTTCGTACCGGACCATAATGTGCATGCAGTATGTCAGCTCATCTGCCTCGGTCCGGATGAGGGAGGGACTGGCTTTGTTGACTGCCTTCCAGAACATATGGGCATCCACGCCCTCCAGCTGCCGGGGGAATAGCTGGACCAGCTTCGGGAATATGTAAGTGAGGAAGGGCTCGGAGCGGCCGATGATGTTTTCAAAAAACCGGCTTTGGCTCTCGTGAATTCCCATGGAGGCCCCGCCTGCCAGGAAGGTGTGGTTGTACCGGTCCTCGCAGCCCATTTCGTAGATGGCATGGCCACCCTCATGGATGACGGAGTAAAGGGAGAAGACCGGCTCCTGCTCGTAGTAATGGGTGGTGATACGGACGTCCTTGTTGTGAAAGCCCGAAGTAAAGGGGTGCTCCGATTCGGCGATGGCGCAATAATTCCGGTCGATGCCCAGGACGGACATGATGTAATCAGACAGCTGGTGCTGCTGCTCCATGGGATAGAGCTGGTGCAGGAAGCTATCATCAATGGGCTCCGCAGCTGTGACCTTGGCCAGGAGGGGAACCAGGACTTCCCGGAGCTGCGCAAAGAAACGGTCCAGGGTTTCGGCAGTGAGCCCTTCCTCATATTCGTTCAGCAGAGCGTCGTAGGGTGGCAGACTGGAATTGTAATATCCGGCAAATTTTTGATTAAACCCTACAATTTTCTCCAGATATGGGGCAAAAAGCGCAAAGTCATCGGTATTTTTGGCTTGCTCCCAAACCGCCTGGGCGTCGTTGAGAAGCACGTCATATTCGATATACTCCTGGGGCGGAATTTTGGAAATCTGGTTGTAAGACTTTCGGAACAGCTCAACCTTTCGCCGGTCCACTGGGTCCAGCTCCTGAAGATGGGCCTCCAAATAAGACAGGAGGGCTTCGTTTTCCGGGTCGGCATTTAGCGCATACACGGTCTCACTGAGCATGGCCATGGTCTGCCCCCGCCCCTGGGCGGAGCCCTTCGGCGCGGCTGTGGCGGCGTCCAGGAATAGAACTCCCATAGCATGGTGATAGGCGGACAGCTTGCTTTCCACAGCCCGCAAAGCCTCCAACGCGGCTGAAACGCTGGTATATTTCATAATAAATCCCCTTTCAAACAGCAATTTTCTATAGAATATCACATCTGCCCCCTTTCGTCAATTGTGGGGGAGTGAAGAGACAGGGCAGGTATGTGTCAAGTAGACGAAACCCCGGTTGCACTTTATGTCGGAATGTGCTATCATGATTGGAGCTTGTATTTTACAGAAACTGGAGGATCTGTCCATGAAGACGATGCGGTCCATTGGGGCGTTTCTGCGCTCTGCGTGGCAGTTTGTTTTTTGCTTTCGGAAGGTATTTCTGGCAATTCCGGTGATTGTCACGGCCATTGTTCTGGCGTGCCGGAATGCTTCGGTTCTGCCGGAGCGCGTGGGCTTGTTTTTGTCCACGGAAGGGACCTTTTCGCTGCTGGTGAGCAGGCAGCAGGCTGTGTTTGGCCCTCTTCTGGTGACTGGCCTCAGCCTCATTTTTATGGCTGCTTCCAGGAAGGTGTTCTATCCCTGGCTCATTTCGGTGATCACGTTGGTTCTGCCGTTTTTGATCCAGCTTCTGAATCAATTTGGCTTTTAGTTGCTTTGGAGGTACTCCATGAAAGAAAATAAGAAATCCCGGAACTGGTTTAACATTGAGTACCGCCATATCCAGAATAAAAAGCTGGTGGTGACGGTGTCTGTGCTGCTGCGGCTGTCTGTGGTGGGGACGCTGGTGGCCCAGGCGTTCAATGGCAATTTTGAAAATGTTTACACCTGCATTTTGGCCCTGATTCTCTTTACCATTCCCTCTCTCATTGAACGGCGGCTCCACATTGATCTGCCGGACACCCTGGAGATTATCATACTTTTCTTTATTTATGCCGCTGAAATTTTGGGCGAAATCCAGGAGTATTATGTGATCATCCCGTTCTGGGACGACATTTTGCACACCCTCAATGGCTTCCTCTTTGCCGCCGTGGGCTTCTCTCTGGTCAATATCCTGAACCGGGACAAGCGGGTGATGCTGCGTCTGTCCCCCTTTTACATGGCGGTCATGGCCTTTTGCTTTTCCATGACCATTGGCGTGCTGTGGGAGTTTTTTGAGTGGGGCGTGGACAGCCTTATGGCTAAGGATATGCAGAAGGATACCATTGTGCAGGCCATTCATTCTGTGACCCTCCATCCGGAGGGGCGGAATATCCCGGTTCATGTGAAGGACATTGCAGATGTGATTCTGGTTCACTCCGACGGCTCCCAGACCCCCCTTGGGGTGGGCGGCTATCTGGATATTGGCCTCATTGATACCATGAGCGACCTGCTGGTCAACTTCATCGGTGCGGTGGTCTTCTCCGTGATCGGCTTTTTCTACGTGAAATCCCAGGGGAAGGGGAAACTGGCCAGCCAATTCATTCCCCAGCTTATGGACAAACAACAGGAACCGGAAAAGCAGGAGGAATTGTGATGGAACCCCTATGTCAAAAGCTGTTTCTGCAGCTTCCCCCCCCTACGGAGGAGGACCCACGGGCGGAAAAGCAGCGGATTTTAGATGCGCTTCCCCTGTTCCTGGGGCAGGTGCAGATGGCTCTGCCTGTGATGAGAAAGCTGCATCCCATCCTCCGGGACGCCGGCTGGCAAGTGACGGTCACGTTGGCCTGGACTGGTCTGTGCTGGGAGGTGGTAGGCCTTGCCCCCGGCAATACGGCGGACCGAAATTACGGCGTCTGCGTGGACCTGGGAAGCACCACGGTGTGTATGCGGCTGGTGGATTTGTCCACTGGTGAAACCATCTGCCAGGACAGCGCCTACAACCGGCAGATTGCTTTCGGAGAGGACATTCTGACCCGGGTATTCTACAGCAAGGACAATGCCCCGGCCCTGGAAGAGATCCGCCAGGCGACCCTGGCCTCCTTTCGGGAGGTGCTGGAAGGCCTGGAGCGGAAAAGCGGCTATCCTGTGGCCAGCTGCGGCGCCATGACCGTTGCGGGGAACACCACCATGATGCACTTTCTCCTGGGCTTGGATGCGTTTGGCGTCTTTGCTTCTCCCTATGCCCCTCGGGCTATGCGTTTTGACCCTTACCCAGCCCGGGACCTGGGGCTTCCTTTGGACGGCTATGTGTACTGCTACCCCTGCCGGGCCAATTATCTGGGAGGCGACATCGTCAGCGGCCTGGTGGCCACGAATTTAACCCAGGAATCGGAGATTTGCGTCTTTTTGGACATTGGCACCAACGGCGAGCTGGTGGTGGGAAACCGGGAGTTTCTCATGGCAGGAGCCGGTGCGGCAGGCCCTGCATTGGAAGGCGGCGTGGTGAAAACCGGCATGCGGGCGGTGGAAGGGGCAGTGAGCTACGTCCGCCTGGAGAAGGGGCGGTTCTACCTGACGGTGCTGGGAGGCGGGGAACCTCGCGGCCTGTGCGGCAGCGGCATTGTGGATCTGATTGCTCAGCTCTACCTGAACGGTATGGTGGACCTGCGGGGGAAGCTGATCCCCGAATCCGGCGGCCTGGAGCAGCGGGATGGGGAATGGGCCGTTTGCTATGCCCCCGGCCTGTATTTTTACCAAAGCGACATCGACGCCTTTCTCCAAACCAAGGCGGCCGCCAACACCATGGTGGAATATATGCTGGACGCCTTGGGCGTTCCCATGGACCAGGTGGGGAAGTTCTTCGTAGCCGGGGCCTTCGGCACCTACCTGGACAAGGAGTCCGCCGTCACCATTGGCCTGTATCCGGACCTGCCCAGAGACCGGATTGTGAGCGCAGGCAACACTTCTTTGGAGGGAGCCCGCCGGCTTCTGTGCGACCGGACAATCTGGGACGGACTGGACCGGATTCTGGACACCATGGAATATGTACAATTCGGTGAGGTGGCCAACTTCATCGACCGCATGGCCGCCGCCAAAGCCATTCCCCACACGGATCTGTCCCGGTATCCCTCTGTGCGGAAGAAGCTTATGGCAAGGGGACTGTTGTGACCGGGATTGGATGGGGAATGATATGTCAGAAGTAATTCAGCAATTGGGAAGTCAGATTGCATACTATCGGAAAAAGGCCGGCTTGACCCAGAGCGCCTTGGCTGAGAAAATCAGCGTCTCCACCCAAGCAGTTTCCCGGTGGGAGCGGGGCGGTGCGCCGGATGCGGCCATACTGCCTACTTTGGCCAGTGCCCTGCATGTGACCATTGATCAGCTGTATGGCATCCCCAGTGGGCAGAATACAGATATCCCGCAGCTTTTGACCGAGGCCTTTCAAGGCATTCCCCAGGACCACCTGTTTGAGGCAGCATATCACTATGCCTATGCCATTTTGAAGGCTACCCTGGACTCTTGCGAGCAGCCAGGAGAGGAATTCCACAGGATGCTGGATACCCACGAAAATGTGGACCGGCGTGGGGCGGCAATGCCGCCGCCCTACCTGGTGCATGTATCCTCGGACCTTGGGATTATGTCTGCCTCCTTTGCCAAAGATCTGCACTATCTGCTTGTGATGCCGGAACCAGAGGATGGCTTTGCCTCCATCATGAAAAGCAGGGCCGCCTATCTTCAGCTGTTTGAACTTCTGAGCCGGGACCACAGGCTGGATATGCTTTTGTTCCTTTACGGAGACAGCCGGGAGGGATTTACCGCCTCCAAAGCGGCCAGGGAGCTGGGCATTTCTGAGGAACAGGCGGAAGAAATTCTGGAGGAACTGCATGACCTGAACTTCTTGAAGATTATGAGATTTTCATCTGCAGATGGCGAATTAAAGGTATATCAGCCAAGTGCAAGTTACGCCCTGATCCCATTTTTATACTTTGGATCGGAGCTGATGGTTTCCCAAGGCGCCTCCTGGTTGCGGTACGATACCAGGGAGCGGGCATTTTTCCCTGCGCCCTTAGGTACAAACGGAGTTGCCACGCAGTGGGGAACCAAAAGCCAGGGGAACGGAGGGAACACGAAGCCCGGACTTTACGGAAAGCTCTGATTTGTTCAAGCATAGATTGTGATGATTCAGGAGACTGCCTCAACGAGTTGAAGCAGTCTCCCGCTTTTTCTGGAACGGCAGATGGTAGACGCTCAAATTCTGGTTTTGTTGTACGATTTCTAAGTAATCTCTAATGAAACGGCACCTTCTCAATGCAAACGACATTAGGTCTCGAACGGGACTTTTGACTCTCTTTTTGCCCTGTGGTAAAATGAAATAGCAGACACTCGAAGTGAGGCGTTGCTTCAGTGCCAAAAAATCAGAAAGGACCTGAGTAGTTATGAGAAAGATGATGGGGACGTCCGGATTTGGACGGATTTCTTAGCACTCAGCTTGAGGCTGAGGTAGGCTTTCAAACATGGATCAAGAATTGGAGGAGGAGGACCGTATGAAACAAACGAATCGAATCAAACGCCTGCTTTCCTTGGCTTTGACCGCTGCCGTGCTGCTGGGTGTGGTGCTTCCGGTCAATGGAACAGAGCCGGAACTCCAGGCTCTGCGCTTTCAAAAGGTTGACAGCGGCTCGGTTTCTGCAGAACTGCGGCAGGACGTTGCAGCCGAAATTCAGGATGAGCCGGAATACGCGGACACCGATCTGGTGCGTGTTTCTATTGTTCTGGACCAAAAATCCACCCTTGACGAGGGATTTTCCACAATGGACATTGCCGGAAATGCGTCAGCCATGTCTTATCGCGCCGCTTTGCGCAGTAGCCAGGCCGATGTGACTGCCGCCATTGAACGTGCGACAGAAGAAAAGCTGGACGTTGTCTGGAACCTGACCCTGGCGGCGAATCTCATTTCCGCCAACGTGCCTTATGGCCAGATCCAGGCCATCCAGAGCCTGCCTGGTGTGAAAGAAGTTGTGGTGGAGACGCGCTATGAGCCCTGTGTTGTGGATACGGAGGAAACGGCAGATCCCAACATGGCAACGTCGCACCTGCAGATTGGCAGCAGCAACGCTTGGGCGGCCGGCTATACCGGGGCAGGTTCCCGGATTGCGGTCATAGACACCGGCATCGACACGGATCATCAAAGCTTTGCTTCAGATGCCTATGAATATAGCATTGCGTATCAAGCCGGATTGCATCAAATTCCGGTAGACGAGTACACAGGCAGTCTGAACCTCCTGGACCAGGGGGAGATTTCTGAGAAGCTGGAGCTTCTCAACATTTCCGGGGTGAACGCCGGGCAGCTCTATGTCAATGCCAAGATTCCTTTTGGTTACAACTACATAGATAAGGATCTGGACATTACCCATGATCATGACAGTGCCGGTGAACACGGTTCCCATGTTGAGGGCATTGCAGCTGCCAATGCGTTCCTCTCCAACGGGGACGGCTCCTTCTCCCGTGCCTTGGAGACGGTCAAGGTTCAGGGCGTTGCCCCAGATGCCCAGATCCTTACCATGAAGGTCTTTGGCAAAGGCGGCGGCGCCTATGATTCCGACTATATGGCCGCCATAGAAGACGCGATTATTTTGGGCTGCGATTCGGTGAACCTGTCATTGGGTTCCGGCAACCCCGGCTTTGCGCGCAACACGACCTATCAGGATATCCTGAACAGCCTGGCTGACAGCGACACCATGGTTGTCATGTCCGCCGGCAACTCCGGGCATTGGGCGGAGAACTCCAAAGCTGGCGCTGGTTACCTCTATGGAGATGACGTCAGCTTTGCAACTTCCGGCAGCCCCGGTACCTACACCAATGCTCTGAACGTGGCCTCTGTGGACAACATCGGCTTTACCGGCAATTATTTTTCAGTTGCTGACAATCCGGTGTTCTATACGGATTCCTCTGCCAACGGCTATTCTAACGCACCCTTCACCACCCTCTCCGGCGACTATGACTACGTCTGGATAGACGGCTTTGGCACGGCGGAGGATTTTACGGCCCTCGGCGACGCCGTAAAAGGAAAGATTGTTTTCGTATCCCGGGGCAGCACCTCCTTCTATCAGAAGCATGAGGCAGCCGCCAACGCCGGGGCCCTGGCCTGTGTGGTCTGCAACAACCAGGCTGGCGCCATCAACATGGATCTGTCCAGCAGCTCTGCCACCATTCCCTGCGTTTCCATTACCCAGGCTGACGGAGCCATGATTCGGCTTCATTCCACGCCGGTCTATGCCGGAGACCAGGAAACCGTCCTTTATTATACTGGAAAGACGAATGTATCTGCTGAGATTGACTCTGTGGTATATGATACAGGTGATTATACCATAAGCGACTTTTCATCCTGGGGAGTTCCGGGGACTCTGGGCATTAAGCCCGAGATTACAGCCCCTGGTGGTTCGATTTATTCTGTCAACGGCGTAGTGCCCGGCGGCCAGGCCTATGAGACCATGTCCGGCACCTCCATGGCCTCCCCTCAGGTGGCAGGCATGGCAGCGCTGATTGCGCAGTACATCCAGGAAAATCATCTGGATGAGAAGACCGGTTTGTCTCCCCGCCAGCTGGGCCAGAGCCTCCTCATGTCCACGGCGGTTCCGGTGATGGAGGACTTTGGCGATGGCAACGGCTACTATCCCGTCCTGCGCCAGGGCTCCGGGCTTGCCAACATCGGAAATGCCCTTGCGGCAGATACCTATCTGCTGATGGAGCAAGACGCCACCGCATCCTATGCCGACGGTAAAATCAAGGCTGAGTTGGGGGATGATCCGGAGAAGGAGGGCGAATATTCCTTTTCCTTCACGGTGAACAATCTGTCCGGCAGAGCACAGTCCTACACCATGCGTGGGGACTTCTTCACCCAGGATCTTTTTGAGGATCTGGGTTACACTTGGCTGGACACGCAGACGGCAGCCTTGGCAGCCAATGTGACCTTTACGGTGGATGGCAAGGAGTGCAAGCCGTCCTCCAGGCTGGATTGTGACCTGGACCATGACGGGGATACCGATGCCGGTGATGCACAGGTGATCCTCAACTATGCAGTGGGGGCGCTGGAGGAGATGGATCCCCAGGCAGATCTCAATGCCGATGGAATGATTAATACGTATGATGCTTACCTCCTCCTGAACAGTCTTGAAACCAGCGTGTTTACAGTGCCCGCCGGAGAAACGGCCCATGTGACAGTTCAGATTACACTGCCTGACGCAGGGAAGGAGCAGCTGGACGCCAAGTATGTGCATGGGGCATATATTGAGGGATACGTCTATGTGTCTCCCATCACAGGGGCGGAGGGGGCTGTCTCTCCCGAGCATTCCATCCCGGTTTTGGCCTTCTATGGAAACTGGACGGATGCTTCCATGTATGATAAGGGAACCTATGCCAGCCGCCTCTATGGCGACGAAACGCCAACCTACACCGGTGTGACCGCTACCAATTTCTTCACCTATGGTATGGAAGACAGTGGGACGACCCATTATCAGATTGGCAATCCTTACGGTCTGGAAAAGGAATATCCGGTAGACCGCCTTGCCATCAGCGGCAACGCCATATTGAACCGGTTCCAGACCTCCCTCATTCGAAATGCTGCTGCCATCGCGGCCTTCGTCGCCGATGATAGGGGCAAAGTGCTTGAGATGTCCACGGTGACCAACAGTCTTCCCAGTGCATATTACTATGTCAATGGTGGTTCCTGGCAAAATACGACAGCCGGTCTGTCCTGGAACAAACGGCTGGCGTCCCTGGACCTTGTTGAGGGGGAGAAGGTGACGGTCGGTCTGGTGGCAGTTCCCGAATACTACGAGACCAGCGGCGACATCACCAAGGCGCAGCTGACCGAGCTTGTGGAGTCCGGCAAGCTGGGTGCAGGCGCGTTCCAAACCACCACCATGACGGTGGATTGCACGGCGCCTGAGATCTTGGGTGTTTATAAGGATCTGTCCAATGGCGATCTGCTTGTGACGGCAAGGGACAACCAGTACATGGCAGTCAATGCTGTGACAAATGTCAGCGGCACCCGGAGCTATGGCGCAAAGTTGCCGGAGCAATCCGAGCCCGGTCAGACGGTGACAACCCGCATCCCATTGGACGGCGCCAAGCTGGGCAGAAAATGCCGGATTCTCGTCGCCGATTATGCCGGCAATGAGGCGGTCTTTGAGGTGGACAATGGGAGTGACGGAGAAGAATACGCCGGTATGATGTTCGGCTTTACCTTCCTCCATTACTCCGGCCTGACCACCGACACCCGTGGCTCAGATCAAAATCGTTGGATGTCCATTGACCCGGAAAAGGTCTACTATTACAACGAAAGTGACTACGGAGGAACAGAGGATTACAGCGCCATCAATATGCAGATTGTGGCCGCCGAATATGTAGACGGTTACGTCTACATGGCTACCATGGACGGAGACCTCTATGTCGCCCCTCACGGCGAATGGGAGAGCTATGAGCTGATCAGCCATTACTTCCAGTATACCGATGAAGATGAAATTGACGATATGGCTTTCAACTACGCGGACAAGAAGCTGTACGCCCTGGACAAGAGCAATCATCTCTACACCATCGACCTGTATTCCGGTGAGATGGAGCAGGTTGCCAGTATAACCATTGTCAATCCCAGAAACAACTCTGACTCCTATCGAAAGCTCACCATGCTGACCATTGACGACGACGGCAATTTCTATGTGGTGAACTCCGGCGGCACAGGCTATACCTTCCTGTACCGCTTTACAGAGAGGGACATTGTGGATGGCAAAATTGAGGATATGACGCCTGTGGTCAACGATGCCAACAATCGGATTGGCTTCTATGGTACCTATGGCTCTCTGGCCTGGGACCATGACAAAGATGTGCTGTACATGATCGGCAGCAGCTCCGTCCTGTCCAGCAGCGCATCCATTTGCATCACCATAGACACGCAGACGGGTAAGGGCACCAGGACCAATACCACACAGGCCAATGGCCAGGACGTCACCCGGTATGGCTCCAGAGTGCAAAATACCATTTATGGCCTGTATATTGTTCCTGCCAAGACCAGCATCATCCATCCGGCTACAGATTCCAGCGGCATCACACTGGACAGAACGGTGGTGGAGGGCCTGATTGATACGGAATTTACGCTGCATGAGAAAGTAGCGCCGTGGAATCTGGACGATAAGACGGTCACATGGACCACCTCCAATGAGGCCGTCGCCACCGTGGATCAGAATGGCAAGGTCACAATGCTCAGCAGTGGCGAGGCTGTGATCACCGCCACAACCAACGCAGAGCCAAACCTGACGGCAGACTGCGTTGTGCGGGTGAAGAAGCTGGATCCCGTTTCCCTTTCCGCTCTGGTTTACGACAGGGATGAAAACCCTTACTGGGCCGATTTTTACGCGGACAACCCGGCTGCGTGGAAGGCTGCCAGCGAGAAGACCACAGAATTCATAGGCGGCACATGGAAGGGCGGGTATATTTACGCCCATGACGGCAGCAATCTGTACAAGGTGGACGCCGACCTGTTCCAGGTGGTGCAAAACTGTGGCCCCGTTGCCGCCGCCTGGCAGTGGTCCGATGCCGCGCCGGCGCCTGCCATAGGCGATCTCTTTGATGCAATCATTGGCGTTTGCAATGAGGGCATGTACCTCGAAATGGTCTATCCCGAGGAGGGCAATCTGAGCTATTGGGATATGTCCTGGGACGTCACCAGCCCCATGGCCGCCATCGCCTACGCCGGGAGCGGCACCTATGATTATGTGTATTACGCCAAGGAATACCCGGATTGCCCTGCGAACTTCTACTACGTGATGACGGAAGACGGCGGGCTTTGGACGATTGTGGTGCTCACCTTTGACGATGGGGAGTCCTATGTCGTAGATTACGACCGTTTAGGCTCCGTGCCAGGCATCCGGCTGACGGGCGTCTCCGGAATTACGGCCGGTCAGTATGCTTCCATGGTGTACGATCCGGTTACCGGCTATCTGATGCTGTCTTCCTATATGGAAGGGGAAGAAAATAATCTGTATGCCATCCATCCTGAGACGCTGCTTGCCACCAACCTTGGCAGCTTTGGCGAGAAGGTCTGGCCGGTTGTCAGCATGTACCAGTATGAACGGGCCACGGAGCTGACTGTCAAGCTCAACATGACGGCTGCGGATATGGATGGGAACGATTCGCTGAATCTGACGGCAAAGGTGGTACCGGCAGCATATCAGAAGGGGGTCACATGGTCTACCAGCAACCCCAGTGTGGCCACTGTGGATGAAAACGGCGTGGTGACGGCTGTGGCCGAGGGGAATGCCGTTATTACCGCAACCTCTGTGGATCAAAATGCCTCCGGCATGGCCGCAACGGCAACCTGTAACGTCACAGTCAGGGGGCTGGCCGCAGTCGATGCAGACCGGGAAGTGCCGGAGTTCCGCATGGGGACCGGTACGGTTTCTTCCAGCCTGGTTTCTTTCGGAACCTCCCATCTTGCCGGACAACGGGCGGATGCAACGCCAGAAGCTGCCAACGTATCTGGCGGTTCTGTAAACTCCACTGGCACGGTCCAAACGGATTCCATTGGCGAGACTGCTGAGGACGAGAAGACTGTCACCGTGGAAGTCACCGCCAAGGATGCAGCGGGCAAGGACGTTGCATCCACCAACGGCCTCATCGCAGCCCGTTATGATGTGTCCCATCTGACTCTCCAATCCGTTGTGGTCCATGCAGACTACCAGGCCGTTGCACAGAGCGATGGCACGGTGAAATTTGCCTATGCGGACACCGGGGAGATTCCCGCCGGGTCCTCTGTGGCGACTCTGATTTTCCAGGTCCGGTCTGGGGTGAAGACCGGGGTCTCGATCCTGACAGAGGAGGTCAACGCTCTGGCCCCAGCTTACTGTGAGACACTGGAAATCTCCTACGAACACGCCCACACCGAAGTTCGCAATGGGAAGGAAGCCACCTGCACCGAAGAAGGCTATACCGGCGACGTCTACTGTACGGACTGTGGCCAACTCGTTGCACGGGGAGAGGTGATCCCCGCCCTGGGCCACAAAATCGAACTGCGCAACGCCAAGGAAGCCACCTGCACCGAAGCGGGCTACACGGGCGATGAGGTCTGCACCCGTTGTGGTGAGGTTGTGAAGGAGGGGCAGGTCCTCCCGGCCCACTGCTTCTCCCGGGACTTTATCGACCTGGACAGCAGCCAGTGGTATCATAAATACACCGACTATGTGATTGAGCGGGGCCTGATGAATGGCATGAGCCAGGAGAAGTTTGCCCCCAATGGCATCTTAACCCGTGGCCAGCTGGTGACCATTCTCCACCGCTTGGCCGGCAGCCCGACACCCACCGGAGCCAGCCCCTTCACCGACGTGAAGGAGGGACGGTACTACACAGAGGCGGTGAGTTGGGCAGCAGAGCAAGGCCTGGCTCAGGGCGTGACGGAGACCCGGTTTGTCCCGGAGGCTCCCGCCACCCGGGAGCAGCTGGTTACCTTCCTGTACCGTTACGCCGCCATGCATGGGGTAGACACCGCCGCAGGCGGGTCTCTAAGCAACTTCCCGGATGCCTCCAGTGTCAGCGAGTATGCCCAGCAGCCCATGCTGTGGGCGGTGCAGACTGGTCTCCTGCAAGGTATGGACGGGCGCTTGGCCCCCAAAGCCTCCGCAACCCGCGCACAGACCGCTGCGTTCCTGACCCGCTTTTGCGAGAACATTCTGAAGGGAGAATAGCCTTTTGAACACATCGGCTGATCCATAGCTGAAAATCTGGCAGGAAATCCGGAATCATTCCGATTTCCTGCCAGAAGCAGTTTTACCCTTTCGCAGCGCCTGTCTTGCACGCAGCTTCCATGGAAGCAGGGGACAGGGCGGATCCCTTTCTCAGTCGCCGAAGCTAATGCCCAACATTTTGGCCTCCTGCACAATGGAGGCATTGGGGTCTACCATTTTCAGCTTACCCGCCACCTCTTCCAGGGGAACCCGGACGATTTCCCGGTTTTTGTAGCCCACCATAAAGCCATATTCCCCATTCAGGATCAGCTTGCCTGCTTCGGAGCCCAGGCGGCTGGCAAAGACCCGGTCATAGGGGCAGGGACTGCCGCCTCGCTGGGTATGCCCCGGCACGGTGACTCGCACGTCAAAGCCACATTTTTTGACCAGCCCTTCGGCAATCTCATAGGAGACAGAAGGATATTTGGTATTTGCCAGCTTCTTTTTGTAATCCTTTTTGGAAAGCTTAGCGTCCTCCTTGGAAATGGCGCCCTCTGCCACCGCCAAAATGGTAAAGCGGCTGCCCCGGTCGTGACGCTCCCGGATTTTGGCGGCCACCTTGTCCAGATCGTAGGGAATCTCCGGAATCAGGATGATGTCAGCGCCACCGGCGATGCCGGCGTTGAGCGTCAGCCAGCCTACCTTGTGGCCCATGACCTCCACAATGAACACCCGGCCGTGGGAGGCGGCGGTGGTATGGATGCAGTCAATGGCGTGGGTGGCCACGTTCACGGCGCTTTGGAAACCAAAGGTCATGTCCGTACCCCACAGATCGTTGTCAATGGTTTTGGGCAGGGTGATCACATTGAGTCCTTCGGTCCGCAGGAGATTGGCGGTTTTGTGGGTTCCGTTGCCGCCCAGGATGACCAGGCAATCCAGCTGCAGCTTGTAGTACGTCTGTTTCATGGCAGCCACCTTGTCCACCCCGTCTGCTCCCGGTTCCTGGATGGTCTTGAAGGGGGTGCGGCTGCTGCCCAGGAATGTGCCGCCCTTGGTGAGAATTCCGGAGAAATCATCATAGGTCAAAAGCCGGAATTTGCCGTAAATGAGCCCCTGATACCCGTCCAGAAAACCATAAATTTCCACCTTCTCTTCGGCATGGTACAGGGTCTTTGCTACGCCCCGCATGGCGGCGTTCAGCGCCTGGCAGTCGCCGCCGCTGGTTAACATTCCAATTCGTTTCATGTGCAGAACCTCCCTTTTGATTTGCCCACAGGCGTTCCGTGTGATATATGTATATTTTACCACATTTTCTCATAATCGGAAAGGCCGTGACCAAGAGAAATACAGAAAAAAGGGGATCTGCTGTAAAAACGGGCAGGTTTTCACCATTCCGCCTTCCAACAGATCCCGTGGAAACTCAGAGAGAAAAATCCTCCTGGTCATATTTGGAGAAATCCACCGCTTTCCTGCGGGGAGGAATCCGCTTCAGGGGGTCGTAGTGGAAGCGGCGGCAGGCGCAGTCTCCCTCCAGAAGTCCCTTTTTGACGCAGACGATTTGCCCGCCCTCCAGGCGGACGCCGTGGGCGCAGTATTGGCATGAGCCCGGTATTTTTTTGCGGAACAGCATATACGTTTCCTCCCACATCATTCTTTCGTTATTATACATCGAGGGCTTCTTCTTTTCCAGCCTTTTTTCGCAGCTGCAAGCACCAAATCCCCATGGCACATAAAAAGAGAGCCGTGACTATGGCAGTGGCCCGCAGAAGACCGGTGTGATTGGGAAATGCCGCTGCCGGTAAGGAACGGGGGAGCCAGCTGGGAAACAGAACCTGAATGCCCCAGGTGAGCAGGACCGCAATGGTTCCCTGGATCACCTTACCGGCAAGATAATGCCGGCCCGTGAGACCATATGGGGCAATGACAGATTTGGTTTGCAGCCATACGCACAGCCCGCCAAAGGCCAGAAAGCCGGAGGCCATGCAGTACCGGAGCCCGGCAGCCTCCAACTGAGGAAGCCGACTGCACCCACTGGTCAGCTCCAAAAGGCCCGACAGACCAATCTCCACCGCCGGGGGCATCCAGGTTCCCAGCGCCCGCGTCAAGAAGGCTGTGATAACGTGAAACAGGATGATGCACCCACAGATAAGCCCCATGGTTTTCACCGCTCCCGCCATCATTGCGGAAAAGTCCAGCTGCTTGGAGGGGGGTTGGACCGCTCTTCCAGTCGCTGCAGGAACTTGGCGCCCCCTGGTCCGAAAAGCCAGACCTGTCAGCACAGCGGAAATGATGTGAATGGCAAATAAAACTGCGGCGATTTTTCCGCTTCCAAAAAGCCCGCCAACCATCCCGAAAATGAAGGCGGGGCCTGCGTTGCTACAAAAGGCCAACAGCTGCTCTGCTTCTTTCCGGGTGAGCTGCCCACTGCCGTAGAGGGAGGCCGCAGTCTGAGCTCCGACCGGATAGCCGCCCAACAGCCCCAATACCACCGCTGCCGCGCCATTGCTGGGCAGCCCAAAGGCAGGACCCATCACAGGCCCGAGGACCCGGGCGCACCACTGCGCCGCGCCGGAGCCGGTAAACAGCCGGGCAGCTACCAGAAAGGGGAAGAGAGACGGCACGACCGTTTCCAGGCACAGCTGCAGCCCGCGTCCAGCGGCAGATACAGCGGTTCCGGCGTCTAAAATCAGCGCCAGAATGGCAAAAAAGCTCAGGAGGGCCGGAATGGCAGCGGCCCAGGGGGAGGATTGTTGCTTCACTTCCATCACCTCAAAAGAATCTATGCACCAAGGTCAAGTCTCTTGCCGGGGCGCATATATTTTTATGGACACAGGGAGGAAGTCCTCTCTGCTGGACTCGACCAAGGATGTGATGCGACTTTGAAAAAGTCCCGATCGATGCTCCGCCTAATGGCGGAGGCAGCAGACACGCCCCAGGAGCTGCTGCCCGGTATGCCGCTCATTGAGATCACCGGGGCCGGACGAGTGCTCATTGAAAATCATGGCGGCGTTACGGAGTATGAGACTGACCGAATCCGGGTGCGCTTACGCTTTGGGGCGGTGGTGATCCGGGGCAACCGCCTGAAGATCACCCGGATGAGCAAATGCCAGTTGGTCATATCCGGAAGCTTATTGGGTGTGGACCTGGAAAGGGGGAGCAGCTGTTGAACCGGATTTTAAAGTACGTATTTGGAACGGTGGAGGCGGAATTGGTCAGTGCAGACCCGGCGGCCGCCCTCACCTATTACAGCGCCCAGGGCCTCCGGCTCCAGGACCCGGAGCTGACGGCGCCTTTGACCCTCACCATGACCATGGCCCCCCACACCTGGCGGCGGCTGGAGCCTATGGCCCAGGCCAGGGGAGACCGCTGCCGGTGTATCAGGCGGTATGGACTGATGGTGAGTCTGGCCAGGAGCCGCCGGCGGCTGCCATTCTGGGTGGCGGTTGCCGCCATGCTTCTGGCTGTGCTGTACGCACCGAGCCGGGTGTGGTTCGTGGAGGTGGAGGGCAACGAGACGGTCCCCGCCAGGAAGATTCTCCTGGCAGCTGAGGAATGCGGCGTAAAATTCTGGGCCAAGTCCGGGGAGATCCGAAGTGAGCAGGTAAAAAATCAAATTTTAAACCTGGTGCCGGAGCTTCAGTGGGCGGGGGTTAATTTCTCCGGAGGCTTGGCAGTCATCTCCGTCCGGGAACGGCTGCCGGAGGAGCCGGTTCGGGAGCGGAGCTCCATCACCAATGTGGTAGCCGCCCGGGACGGGGTCATTGTCTCCATGAGCGTGCTGGGCGGCCAGTCCCTGTGCCAGGTGGGCCAGGCGGTTCGGGCAGGGGAGCTATTGGTGACGGGATGCGTAGACCTGGAAACTCATACCCAATTTACCCACGCAGACGCAGAGATTTATGCCATGACGCAACGAACTTTGACGGCAGTCTATCCCCAAACGACCACCCGGAAGGCCTACACCGGCCAGGTGATCCGCCGCTATAGCCTGGTGGTAGGGAGAAAAAGAATAAATTTATCCGGAAACAGTGGAATTTCTGATGCCAGTTGTGATAAAATGACGGAGAGGAAAGCTTTGACTCTTCCCGGCGGCTTTTCCCTGCCCGTAACTCTGGTGGTGGAGACCTACCGGCCCTATGAGGCCGTCCAGACCCAGGTGCCCCAGGCCCAGGCCCAGGCGGTCCTCTGCGAGTATGCCCAGCGGTCGGTACTGGGCGATATGATCGCAGGAAAAATTCTGGGGCAGGAGCCTGCATTTCGGGAAGCGTCCGGCCTCTTTTGGATGGACATGACTTGCGCTTGCCAGGAGATGATCGCCAGGCAGCGTCCGGCAGAACTGTTTGAAGGTGAAGATACAAATGACTGAACGAATTGTAAACGTAGAACGTGTAGAGGACCTCATCAGTGTCTTCGGCTCCCTGGATGAGAATATCCATCGCATTGAGCAGGAGCTTGGGGTCCAAATCCTGAACCGGGGCTCGGATCTGAAAATCTCCGGTGAGGAGGAGGCGGCGGACAAGGCGGCCCGCACCATCGAGGGCCTCATGGCCTTGGCCTCCAAGGGAGAAATCATCGATGAGCAAAAGGTCCGATACCTCATCACCCTGGTCCAGTCTGGAAATGACGACCAGGTTGCCCAGATGGCCCGTGATGTGGTCTGTATTACGGCCAAGGGCAAGCCCATCAAGGCCAAGACCATAGGCCAGCAGAAGTATATGAAGGCCATCCAGAAGAACACCATCACCGTGGGTGTGGGTCCTGCCGGTACCGGCAAAACCTACCTGGCTGTGGCCGCCGCCGTAGCCGCTTTCCGGGAGCGGACTGTGAACCGGATCATTCTGACCCGACCGGCGGTGGAGGCCGGGGAGCGCCTGGGCTTTTTGCCCGGCGATCTGCAAAACAAGGTTGACCCCTATCTGCGGCCACTGTATGACGCTCTGTACGACATGCTGGGCCCCGAGACCTACCAAAAGTACTTGGAGCGGGGCAGCATTGAGGTTGCGCCCCTGGCTTATATGCGGGGCCGTACTCTGGACGACAGCTTCATCATCCTGGATGAGGCCCAGAATACCACCCGGGAGCAGATGAAGATGTTCTTGACGCGCCTGGGCTTTGGCTCTAAAATTGTGATCACCGGCGATGTGACCCAGATCGACCTGCCGGAGGAGAAGGTGAGCGGCCTGAAGGACGCCATCCGAGTCCTGGAGGGGGTGGAGGACATTGCCATCTGCACCCTCACCAGCTCCGATGTGGTCCGTCACGCCTTGGTCCAGAAAATCATCAACGCCTATGAGAAGGCGGAGCAGCGCCGGAGTGAGGGTAAGGCCGGCGCCAAAAATACCAGTGCCTACAAAGGAAACCGGAAATGAACGTAAAAATCAACATTTCATTTGACCACCGGAGCCTTCTGGCAGTTCCGGTAACCCGGGTGGTCCGTCAGTGCATTTTGGCCACCTTGCAGGAAGAAAAGGTGCCGGTCCCCTGTGAAATCAATGTGCTTCTGACCGATGACGGGGGGATTCACGCCATAAACCTGGCCACCCGCCAGGTGGACAGGCCCACGGACGTCCTCTCCTTCCCCATGTTCCAGCTGACCCCGGGGCGTCTGCCTCGGGATTGGAGCAATTACCTGGACCCGGAGACGGGCCTGTGCCCTCTGGGGGACATGGCCATCTCCCTGGAGCGGGCCAAAGCCCAGGCCGCAGAATTTGGCCATTCAGTCCGCCGGGAGGTGGGATATCTCACCATCCACTCCATGCTGCATCTGCTGGGCTACGACCACCTGGACGAGGGACCTGAGAAGGCCCAAATGCGCGCCCACGAGGAGGCCGTCATCCGCGCCATTGATCTACATCGATAAAAATAAATAGGAGAGAAAAATAACATGTATTCCAAAGTAACGTTCAAAAAAGCAGAACCTACCGATGCCCCGCTTCTGGCAGCCACCCGGCAAAAGGCTTGGGCGGCGACTTACCGTGGAATTTATCCAGACGAAATGATTGACCAGTATGATCTGGAGCGTTACACAGCCAAGGACCGGGAGAGATTACAGGATCCCAAGCGGGAGACCTATTTGCTCCTGGACGGGGAGGCATGTGTAGGGTATTTCTCCTACGGCGCCAATGCGCGGGGAAAATTCTGCCTGTATTCCATATATCTGCTGCCGGAGTATCAGCGCAAAGGAATCGGGCGGGCCATGATGCGCCAGGTGGCTTCTGCCTGCCGGGAGGGAGGGGCAGCTTCGTTTTATTGTGACTGCCAGCCCCAAAATGTGCGCGCCCGCCGGTTTTACGAGGCCATGGGTGGAAACCTGATCTGGTTTAGTCCCCGCCACCAAAACCGGGCCGAGGATTCGTGCCGCTATGAGTTTGATTTGGCAAAAGGAGAACCGCTATGGCAAGCAAAACCGCAATGATCACCATTGCAGGCCGCCCCAATGTGGGAAAATCCACCCTGACCAACCGGCTGGTGGGGGAGAAGGTGGCCATTGTATCCCACAAGCCCCAGACCACCCGGAACCGCATCTGCGGCATTGTAAACCGGGGTGAGCTCCAGTTTGTCTTTGTGGATACCCCCGGCTTCCACAAGCCCAGAACCAAGCTGGGTGACTACATGGTAAGCGTCACCCGGCAGTCGGTAGCCCAGGTGGATGCCGTCCTTTTGATGGTGGAGCCCATTGCCAACGTAGGGCCTCAGGAGGAGGCTCTGCTGGAGCAGCTGGGCCAGACCGGGGAGCCAGTCATTTTGGTCATCAACAAAATCGACACGGTGGAGAAGGAGACGCTCCTGGCAGTCATTGCCCGGTACGCCAGAGAGATGGAGTTTGCCGCCGTGGTGCCCCTCAGCGCCAAGACCGGGGAGGGGGTGGAGGCTCTGCTGGAGGAATGCACCCAGTTCGCCCAGGAGGGTCCCCATCTGTTCCCTGCTGATATGACCTCTGATCAACCGGAGCGGCAGATGATGGCGGAGATCATCCGGGAAAAGCTTCTGTGGTGCCTGGACCGGGAGGTCCCCCATGGTACGGCGGTAGAGGTCACCCGTTTCTCCGAGCGGGACAACGGCATCATCGACCTGGAGGCCACCATTTACTGCGAAAAGGCCAGCCACAAGGGGATCATCATCGGCAAGCAGGGCGCCATGCTGAAGAAAATCTCCACCATGGCGAGAATCGACTGCGAAAAGTTTATGGGGACCAAGGTGTTTTTGACCACCTGGGTCAAGGTCAAAGAAAATTGGCGGGACAGCGATTTCCTCATCCGGAATTTCGGATATCAGGATACATGATTTTCCGGGAATAGTCCGGTAGCCTCCGCAAATCCTAATTCCAAACAGGACAGAAGGGTGAGGAGGACGCCAACATGGAAGCGGAAAACCTGTGGCGATGCTTTTTGGAAACCGGAGCACCGGAATATTACCTGCTGTACAAAGCGGCAAAGGCGGAGGGAATCCACCAACTGGAAGCCACAAATATGCCAAAATTGGTGCAGGAACTTGCAGAATGTCTTCCGGACCCGCAAAGATCCCAGGTTTCTGTGAGTTCAAAACCATCAAATCCGGAGGGAACCCATGTACTTGAAAACCCAGGGGCTTGTGCTGCGGGAGGTAGCGTATAAAGACACGGACAAGCTGCTCACCGTGCTGACCCGGGACTATGGGAAGATGACCCTGAAGGCCCGGGGGGTCCGCCGGTCCGGCAGCCCCCTGAAGGCGTCCTGCCAGCTGCTGGCCTGTGGAGAATTTACCATTTTTGAATACCGGGGCATGAGCACCATCAACGAGGCCCAGACGGTGGAGCTCTTCCCGGAGCTCCGGACAGATTTGGAGCTGCTGTCCCTGGGTACGTATTTTGCCCAGGTGGCGGAGGTCCTCTCCCAAGAGGATGATCCCAATCCGGCGCTGCTATCCCTGACGTTAAACGCCCTCTATGCCCTTGGGAAGCTCCGGAAGCCCCAGGGGTTGGTAAAGGCGGTGTTTGAGCTCCGGGCGGCCTGTCTGGCGGGATATACCCCGGACTTGGAGGGGTGCCGGAGTTGCGGGAATCCGGAGCCGGATCGTTTTGATCTGGAAGGCGGCTGTCTGGAGTGCGCGCATTGCCGGAGCGGAGATGGGACTTTTGTGGCCGTCACACCTGGCATTTTGGCGGCGATGCGCCACGTCGCTGCCTGCCCGGCCTCCAGGCTGTTTTCCTTCTGCCTGGGGGAGGAGACGCTTCGGGCCTTTGGCAGCCTGACAGAGCGGTACCTCTCCACCCAACTGGAACGGGGATTTTCTACTTTGGATTTTTATAAGTCGCTGTTTCCAGTTCGTGACGCTTAGGAGGCCTACATATGGATTTATTTTATCAAACGTATATCGCGCGCGAGGATCAGATTTATCAGTCCATGCCTCGGAGAAAACCGATTTCCGGTCAGGTGGATCCTCCGGAGCTGGAATTTGGGGTGGATTGGCTGTGCCATGGGGCCCATTCTGTGTTAGACTTTGGGTGCGGCAACGGGAGTCTGCTGTTTGCCTGCGCATACCGGGGCGTGGAAAGATTGGTGGGTATTGACCTGTCCCGCGAGGCTGTGGCGCTGGCTCGTTGGGCCGGTGAGGATCTGCCCCAATGCCAATTTCTTTGGGGCAGTGTGGAAAAACTGATGGAGTTGCCAGACACTAGCTTTGATGGGATCGTGCTGTCCAACATTTTGGATAATCTCAAACCGACAGACAGCCGGGCTGTATTACAAGAAACGATTCGGCTGCTGCAACCGGAGGGCAAGGTGTTAATCAAGCTAAATCCCTACCTCACCCGGGAACAAATAGAGGCCTGGGGAGTTCGGACCATAGAGGGAGATCTGCTGGATGACGGTCTGCTTCTTTGGAACCGGACGACGGAAGCCTGGCAAGAGGAACTCCAGCGGGATTTCCGGACGGTCCGGTTCGAGGATGTGTATTTTTCGGAATACGATCAGCACAATCGCATGTTCTTGTGTGAAGCATTGCAAAACGCGAACAAATAGGAGAAAGACCATGTGGGAATTGTATGAAAAATCGACAGAAAAGCTGGAGCTCAACCGGGTTCTGGAGCTGCTGGCGGACTGTGCCGGGTCGGAGGATGGCAAGGCCGCCTGCCGGGCCCTTTGCCCCTCCAGCGATCTGGAGGAGGTCCGGGAGCTTCTGGAGCAAACCACGGCGGCCTGTACCATGTCTGCTGTGCAGGGTTCTCCCGGCTTTTATGATGTAAAAAATGTGGACGCAGCCTTGGAGCGGGCAGACCGTGGTGGGAGCCTTTCTACCACGGAGCTTTTGCGGATTGCCGGGGTACTACGCAGCGCCAGAACGGTCAAGGGCTATTGGAGCGAGGAGGAGACCGCCCAGGTACTCACCCCGTTGTTCCAAGCGCTGACCCCCAACAAATACCTAGAGGACCGGATTTCCGGCGCCATTTTGTCAGAAGAGGAAATCGCCGACGCTGCCAGCCCCGCCCTGTCAGACATTCGCCGGCATATGCGCCAGCAAAGCGCCAAAATCCGGGAGACCCTGCAAAAGGTGGTTTCTTCCCCGGCGTATTCCAAGTATCTCCGGGAGCCCATTGTCACCATTCGCCAGGACCGGTATGTGGTACCGGTGAAAAGCGAGTTTAAAAACGAGGTGCCGGGCCTCATTCACGATGTATCCGCCACCGGTTCCACCTTCTTCATTGAACCCATGTCCGCCGTCAATGCCAACAACGCTCTGCGGGAATTGGCCATGAAGGAGAAGAAGGAGATTGAGCGGATTCTGGCAGAGCTGTCTGCCGAAGCGGCCGCTCATCGGGAGGACATTTCCGACAATTACCGGTTGCTCACGCAGCTGGATGTGATCTTTGCAAAAGCCCGACTGTCTTACCAGATGCGGGCGGGCGCCCCGGTGATGAACGACCAGGGCCAGATTGACTTGAAGAAGGCACGCCACCCGCTCATCGATCCCAAGGCAGTGGTGCCGATTACCCTACGTCTGGGCACGGACTTTGACAGTATGATCATCACAGGCCCCAATACTGGCGGCAAGACGGTGACCCTCAAGACCATTGGCCTTCTGACGCTGATGGCGGAGTGCGGCCTTCACATTCCCGCCGGAGATGGCAGCCGCCTGTCCACCTTTGATCGGGTTCTGGCGGACATTGGCGATGAGCAGTCCATCCAGCAGTCCCTGTCCACCTTCTCGTCCCACATGCGGACCATTGTGGATGTCACCGGGCAGTGCGACGGCCGCTCCCTCATTCTCTTTGATGAGCTGGGAGCCGGTACGGATCCTGCGGAGGGCGCCGCTCTGGCCATGGCCATTATTGAGTTTTGCCGGACCATGGGCAGCCGGGTGGTGGCGACCACCCATTACGCGGAGCTGAAGCTCTATGCCATGCGAACCAAGGGGGTCATCAACGCCTCCTGCGAATTTGATGTGGAGACCCTGCGGCCCACATATCGCCTGCTCATTGGCATTCCCGGGAAGTCCAACGCCTTTGCCATCTCCCGGAAGCTGGGTCTGTCCGAGGATATCATCAAAAAGGCAGGGGACATGGTGAGCCAAAGCGATAAGGACTTTGAGGATGTCCTCAGCCAGCTGGAGGTCCAGCGGCAGCAGATGGAGTCTGCCCGGCAGGAGGCCGAGCGGCTGCGCCAGGAGACCCAAGAAATCCGCAACGAGAGCGAGGCATTCCATCAGCAAATCCAGAAGGAACGGGATAAGGCAATGGAAAAGGCCCGACGGGAGGCCCAGGAGATCCTGGACGACGCTCGCCGCACCGCCAACCAGGTTTCTGAGGAATTGAAGCAGCTGCGCAAGCAGATGCGGGATGCAGCAGATGCCCAGGGAGTCAACCAGCGTCAGGCAGACCTGCGCCGGAGCATCAACGAGGCAGAAGAGCGGCTGTCCGTCCACAACCAGCCGGTGGAACGCCCCCAGCCCACCCGGGCGGTGCAGCTGGGTGATACGGTGGAGCTCCTGAAGCTGGGCACCAAGGCCAGTGTGATTGCCATCAACAAAGACGGTACGTATACGCTACAGGCGGGAATCCTGAAGCTGACAGCCAGACCAGAGGAGGTCTATCTGCTGGAGGACGCCAATAAATTCCAGGTAAAGAAGCCCCGCCCGGCCCACTCTGGACGGGAAATGAAAGCCGCCGCCATGCCAACGGAAATTGACCTCCGGGGAATGGACTCCATAGAAGCCATCTGCGTCCTGGACCGCTTCCTGGATGAAGCCATGCGCTCCAATCTGTCCTCTGTCCGAATCATCCACGGGAAAGGAACCGGCGCCCTCCGTGCCGCCGTCCAGGAGGAGCTGCGCCGGAATAAGTTTGTCAAAAAATTCCGCTTGGGCGTATACGGCGAGGGAGAAGACGGAGTGACGATTGCAGAATTTTAAAGCGGAATTCTGATATTGGGGGCGAGCATCACATGAAAAAAGGGATATACTGCCGCCATGCCCAGGAAGCAGAATTTGGTTGACTTTTGCCGCAAATTTGGTATCATACTAGGTGAAGCATAAAGATGCTCCAAGGGACTGCATGCAAGGAGTGAGATCGATCATGTATCAACAGCAGACTGTGGTGAAGTGCACTTCCGGCCTGTACAATGAGCAGGTCACCTATTTTGTTCAGAAGGCCAACGAGTTTCGGTGTAACATTTGGGTGGAATTGGGCAACAAGAAGATGAATGCCAAGAGCCTTCTGGGCATCATGTCCATGTGTATCGGCGCCGGGGCCAGCGTAGTAGTTTCCGCCGATGGACCGGATGAGGGAGAGGCGGTTGCCACCCTGTGTGACATGCTGCAGCGGGATGTTCTCTGAAAATTTTGGCGATGACTGCCTCGGGTCGGGCCGCTTCCGGCGGCCGCTGAGGCAGTTTTGCTGTGTCTGAGGGCGGAATATGACATTTGAAGAATTGAAGGACAAGGCCCTGTCCCTGCCTTTTGCTCCCGGCGTGTATATTATGCGGGATGCGGGGAACAAAGTCATCTATGTGGGCAAGGCCAAGAAGCTAAAAAATCGGGTGAGCCAGTATTTCCAGGATTCTGCGGCCCATACGCCAAAAACCCGGGCCATGGTGTCAAAGATCGACCACTTTGACGTGATTGTGGCGGCGTCGGAGTTTGAGGCCCTGGTTCTGGAATGCTCCCTGATTAAGCGGTATTTGCCCAAATATAACATCCTTCTGAAGGATGACAAGGGCTACCCCTACCTGCGGCTGGACATGTCGGAGGAGTACCCCAGAATCACCGTGGTCCACAAGCTGGCTCACGATGGTGCGGCTTATTTTGGGCCATATGGCAGCTGGGGCGTGACTCAGCATGTGCTGCACACCATTCTCCGGACCTTGAAGCTGCCGAACTGCAGCAAGCAGTTTCCCCGGGACCTGGGGAAGGACCGGCCCTGCCTGAATTACCACATGAACCAATGCCAAGGCTGGTGCCAGCTGAGCCGGAGCCCGGCGGACTACCGGGCTGCCATGGAGCAGGCCCGGCTGCTGCTCACCGGGAACTACCAGAAGCTGGCCCAGGAGCTGCGGGCACAGATGCTGGAGGCCTCGGAGGAGCTGAAATTTGAGCAGGCCGCAGAGCTGCGGGACCGGCTGAAGGCGGTGGAGGCCCTGGGGCAGAAGCAGCTGGTGACCGCCGGTTCCATGGCGGACACCGACGTCATCGGCTTTGCCCAGACGGCAGCCAAAAGCTGCTTTGTGGTCCTGCACTATTCCGGTGGGAATCTCCTGGACAAGGAATACGAGATTCAGCCCTACCAGGATACGCCGGCTGCCGCCGTGTCCAGCTTGGTGAAGCAGTATTACCTCTCCCGGGGCATTGCGCCGAAGATCGTGCTGCTGCCTATGGAAATGGAGGACGGAGACCTGTTTTCAGACCTCACGTTCCAAAACACCGGGCGACGGACCCATTTTCGCGTGCCCCAACGGGGGGACAATGTACAGCTGGTGCAACTGGCCCGGGAGAATGCCATGCAGGAGGCCGAGCGGGTTACCAGCCGGGAGGAGCGGATCTCCGGCACCCTGCAGCTGCTGGGCAAGATGCTGTCACTGCCCCAGCCGCCCCGGCGAATGGAATCCTTCGACATCTCCAACATCGCCGGGACGGACATTGTGGCCTCCATGGTGGTGTTCCTGGACGGAAGGCCTTATAAAAAGGATTACAAGCGGTTCAAGGTGGAGGGGCTGGAGGATCAGGACGACTACGCCTCCATGGCCCAGGTGGTGCACCGCCGATTCGTGCATTACAAGCAGGGGGACGCAGGCTTTGCACAGGCTCCGGATCTGTTGCTGATTGACGGCGGCATCACCCACGCTGAGACCGCCAGGAGGGCGCTGGAGGCCCTAGAGCTGGACTTTCCTGTGTTCGGAATGGTGAAGGACGGAAAGCACAGAACCCGGGCCCTGGTGACGCCAGAGGGCCGAGAGATTGCTCTGGATGGGACCCCGGCGGTCTTTGCCCTAATCGGCACCATCCAGGAGGAGACCCACCGCTTCGCCATCACCTACCACCGGGAGCTCCGAAGCAAGCGCCTGCGCTACTCCCAGCTGGATGAGATTCCGGGCGTGGGACCCAAGCGCAAGGAGCTGCTGCTGCGCCGGTTCAAGTCTTTGACCGCCATTGGCCAGGCAACGCTGGAGGAGCTGAAAGCCCTATTGCCGGCAGACGCGGCGGCGGCAGTCTACCGGCATTTTCACAAGGAGGAGACGCCATGAGAGTGATTGCAGGCGCAGAAAGGGGAATTACCCTGAAGACGCCGGAGGGCCTGCGGACCCGACCCACAGCCGAGCGGGTGAAGGAGGGGCTGTTTAGCGCCATTCAGTTTGAAATTCCGGGGACCCGGGTCCTGGATCTTTTTGCCGGAACCGGCCAACTGGGCATTGAGGCCCTGAGCCGGGGGGCCAGGGACGCCGTGTTTGTGGACATGGGCGCCGACGCCTGCCGCCTGGTCCGGGAGAATTTGCAGCGGACCGGCTTGACCGGGCGGGCCCAGGTGGTCCAGGCGGATTATTTGCGCTATCTGGAGCGGCGGCAGGGCCCCTTCGGCATCATTTTTCTGGACCCGCCCTATGCAGAAGTTTTTCTGGAAAACGCCCTGGAAAAGATATCAGAAATTGACATTTTGGCTAACCGTGGTATAATAGTGACGGAGCGGCCGGTGGGGAAGGAGTTGCCATGCCATTTCCCCGGTTTGGAACGGTCGCGGGACTATAAATACGGAAAAACCCTCATTACCATTTTCCGAAAAAAATTGTCCGAGGATGCAGAATGAAAATTGCCATTTATCCCGGCAGCTTTGACCCGGTGACCAATGGGCACCTGAATATCATCCGCCGCGCAGCCCATATCTTTGACAAGCTGATCGTCTGTGTCATGGTCAACGCGGGGAAAAAGCCCCTTTTTTCTCAGGAGGAGCGGACGGAAATGCTTCGCCGGGTCACACGGGACCTGCCCAATGTGGAGGTTGATGCTGCCGGAGAGCTCTTGGCCACCTATGCCAAGCGGCGGGGTAGCTGCGTGGTGGTAAAGGGACTGCGGGCCACATCTGACTTTGAAAATGAGTTCCAGATGGCCCTCATCAACCACAAGATCAACCCGGATTTGGATACCATGTTTTTAACTGCGGAGCACCAATACATGTACCTCAGCTCCAGCACCGTCAAGGAGCTGGCCTGCTATGATGTGGAGCTCCAGGATTTCCTGCCGGAAGAGATTATACCGGACTTCAAAAGACGCATACAAGCCATGAAAACACAAGGAGGAACGACCCATGCATGACAACGGCATCGAAGAATTGATTACAAAACTATATGATATGGTGCAGGATGCACGTTCCCTGCCTCTGGGTGCCGATAAGTGCATTGTAGAGCGGGACAAGGTCCTGGATATGCTGGATGAGATCAGCAACCAGCTCCCCGGGGAGCTGAAGCAGGCGAAGACCATTGTGGATTCCCGCAATGAGCTCATCGCCAAGGCCAAGCGGGAGGCCGAGGGGCTGGTCCGTCAGGCCCAGGCCCAGGCCAAGCAGCTGGTCTCCCAGGAAGCCACCTATAAAGAAGCCCAGGCCCATGCAGAGGAAATGATCCGCACAGCACAGGCGAAAATTAAGGAGCTGAAGCAGGTCACCAACGACTATGTGGATGACTCCCTGAAGCGGACCGAAGAGGCCATTGCCGAAGCCCTGGGCGAAATCCGCGAGTCCCGCAGCCGCTTCCGCAAGCTGGTCAGCCCCCAGGAGCGGGCAGCTTCTCCGATTATTGAAGACGTGTAATTCAGTTACGCCATGAAATCATTCTGGCAGGAAATGGGAAAAATCCCCAATTTCCTGCCAGATTTTTAACAATATTGTAGGGCGCACAAGGAGGGGATCTCAAAACTGAGGTCCCCTCCTTGAGGTTTAAAACTTATTTATACAGCTCAACCAGCTTCAGCAGGTGCTCGTAACGCTCCTTGGCAGCGGCCTCGTTGCGCTCGAAGAGCTCGGTGGCGCGCTCCGGGAACTCCCGGGTCAGGCGGCTGTAGCGGGCCTCGTTCATCAGGAACTCCTGGTAGCCGCCGGCAGGGGCCTTGGAGTCCAGGATGAAGGCGGGCTTGCCTTCCTTCAGGTTGTCGGGGTTGAACCGGAACAGGTTCCAGTAGCCGCAGGCGACCGCCTTCTTCATCTCTTCCTGGCAGTGCATCATGCCGCCCTTGATGGAGTGCATCTCGCAGGGGGCGTAGCCAATGATGAGGGAGGGGCCATGGTAAGCTTCCGCTTCGGCAATGGCCTTGATGGTCTGGGCGGGGTTGGCGCCCATGGCAATTTGTGCCACGTACACATAGCCGTAGGACATGGCGATTTCCGCCAGAGACTTCTTCTTGGTCTCCTTACCGGCAGCGGCAAACTGTGCCACCTGGCCGATGTTGGAGGCCTTGGAGGCCTGTCCGCCGGTGTTGGAATACACCTCGGTGTCGAAGACGAAGATGTTCACATCCCGGTTCTGAGCCAGCACGTGGTCCACGCCGCCGAAGCCGATGTCGTAGGCCCAGCCGTCGCCGCCAAAGATCCAGACGGACTTCTTGGCCAGGTATTCCTTCTTTGCCAGGATCTCCCGGGCCAGGGTGCAGGCCTCGCAGTCGCAGTAGGTCTCACCGGCAGCCTGGAGGGCCTTCATATGATCCCGCAGGGTGTCGCGGTAATCACCGAAGACCTTCTTGCTCTCGTCGCTCTCCAGGAAGGGAACGGCTTCCTCAACCTTCAGAATGCTCTCCTCCAGGGCGGCCACATAGGCCTTGGTAGCAGCCTTGTTGGCTTCGCCGTCGGCCATGGTGTCCAGCCAGGCCTGGGCAGCGGCCTTCAGACCGGCGTCTGCATAGTCCACAGCGATGAGCTTGCGGGTCTTCTCCGCCAGGGACTCCCGGATGGTCTCCTGAGCGATGTACATGCCGTAGCCGTGCTCGGCGTTGTCCTCAAACAGAGAGTTGGACCATGCGGGGCCGCGGCCTTCCTGGTTGGTGCAGTAGGGGGAGGTAGCGGCGGGGCCGCCCCAGATGGAGGAACAGCCGGTGGCGTTGGAGATGTACATCCGGTCGCCAAAGAGCTGGGTCACCAGGCGGGCATAGCTGGTCTCGGCACAGCCGGCGCAGGAGCCGGAGAACTCCAGCATGGGCTGACGGAACTGACTGCCCTTGACGGTGTTGTCCTGGATGTCCTTCTTCTCGGCCACAGAGGATACCATGTAGTTGAACACGTCCTGCTGCGGCAGCTGGCTCTCCTGAGGAACCATGGTGATGGCAGAGGTGGGGCAGACGCCAACACAGACGCCGCAGCCCATGCAGTCCAGGGGAGACACGGCCATGGTGTAGGAGTACACACCCTTGCCCTTGCCGGCCTTTACAGGCACGATCTTGGCAGCGGCGGGCGCCTTGGCAGCCTCTTCTTCCGTGAGGGCGAAGGGACGGATGGTCGCATGGGGGCAAACATAGGCGCAGTTGTTACACTGGATGCACTTGGTTTCGTCCCAGGAGGGAACGGTGACGGCAACGCCCCGCTTCTCATAGGCGGAAGCGCCCAGGGCAAACTGGCCGTCCACATAATCCTCGAAAGCGGACACGGGCAGGCTGTCGCCGTCCATCTTGTCCACAGGAGTGAGCACATTCTTGACCAGCTTGACGGTTGCGGGGTCGCCAACCAGAACTTCCTCGGCAGGTGCGTCCACAGCCTCGGCCCAAGCGGCGGGCACGTCGATCTTCACATAAGCGGTGGCGCCGGCGTCGATGGCGCTCCAGTTCTTCTCCACCACGTCCCGGCCCTTCTTCAGGTAGGAGTGCTCGGCGGCGTCCTTCATGTAGCCAATGGCCTCTGCCTCAGGCATCACCTTAGCCAGGGAGAAGAAGGCGGACTGGAGGATGGTGTTGGTCCGCTTGCCCATGCCGACCTGGATGGCCAGATCAATGGCATTGATGGTGTACAGCTGCACGTTGTTTTTGGCAATGTACCGCTTGGTCTCGGCGTTCAGGTGATGCTCCAGCTCCTCAAAAGACCACTGGCAGTTGATCAGGAACACGCCGCCGGGCTTCACATCCTGGACCATCTTATAGCCCTTGGTGATGTAGGAGGGGTTGTGGCAGGCCACAAAGTCGGCCTTGTTGATGTAGTACGGGCTCTTGATGGGCTTGTCGCCGAAGCGCAGGTGGCTGATGGTGACGCCGCCGGTCTTCTTGGAGTCGTACTGGAAGTAGGCCTGCACATACTTGTCGGTATGGTCGCCGATGATCTTGATGGAATTCTTGTTGGCGCCTACGGTGCCGTCGCCGCCCAGGCCCCAGAATTTGCACTCGATGGTGCCTTCCGCGGCGGTGTTGGGGGAGGGCTTTTCCTCCAGGGACAGGTTCGTCACATCGTCTACAATGCCGATGGTGAATTCCCGCTTGGGCTCTGCCTTGGACAGCTCCTCGTACACGGCGAAGACGGAGGCAGGGGGGGTGTCCTTGGAGCCCAGGCCGTACCGGCCGCCGATGACCTTCACGCCGGTCTTGCCGGCATTGGCCAGGGCCATGACCACGTCCATGTACAGGGGCTCGCCCTGGGAGCCGGGCTCCTTGGTGCGGTCCAGAACTGCGATGGACTTGGCGGTGGCGGGAATGGCCTCCAGCAGCTTTTCAGGCACGAAGGGCCGGAACAGGCGGACCTTCACAAGACCCACCTTTTCGCCCTGGGCATTCAGGTAGTCGATGACTTCCTCTGCCACATCGCAAATGGAGCCCATGGCCACGATGACCCGCTCGGCATCGGGGGCGCCGTAGTAGTTGAAGAGCTTGTAGTCGGTGCCCAGCTTGGCGTTGACCTTGTCCATGTACTTCTCCACCACGGCGGGCAGCGCGTTGTAGTACTTGTTGCAGGCCTCGCGGTGCTGGAAGAAGATGTCGCCATTCTCGTGAGAGCCGCGCATGGCGGGGCGCTCCGGGTTCAGGCTGTGCTGACGGAAGGCCTCCACGGCGTCCATGTTGCACATTTCCTTCAGGTCGCTGTAGTCCCAGATGGCGATCTTCTGGATCTCATGGGAGGTGCGGAAGCCGTCGAAGAAGTTAATAAAGGGAACGCGGCCCTCAATGGCGGCCAGGTGAGCCACGGCGCTCAGGTCCATGACCTCCTGGGGGTTAGTCTCGCACAGCATGGCAAAACCGGTCTGACGGCAGGCATACACGTCGGAATGATCGCCGAAGATGTTCAGAGCCTGAGTGGACACGGTACGAGCGGAGACATGGAATACACCAGGCAGCAGCTCACCGGCAATCTTGTACATATTGGGGATCATCAGCAGCAGGCCCTGAGAAGCAGTATAGGTAGTTGTCAGAGCGCCGGCTGCCAGAGAACCGTGCACCGTGCCGGAAGCGCCGGCTTCGGATTGCATCTCCACAACCTTCACCGGGTTGCCGAAGATGTTTTTGCGGCCGGCAGCGGACCACTGGTCCACATTGTCAGCCATGGGGCTGGAGGGGGTGATGGGGTAGATACCAGCTACTTCCGTGAACGCGTAGCTGACATGAGCGGCAGCAGTGTTGCCGTCCATGGTTTTGAATTTTCTGGCCAAAGTGAAATACCTCCTAAAAGTATTCAAATCGTGACCCATATATCATAGCACCAAACCGCCCGTTTGTAAATCGGAAAAATCTATGCTTCGGGAGGTTTTGCCTAAATTTACGAAAAAGGCCCTGGCCGGAAAAGAACTGTTTGTGTTTTCTGGCCGTATGCTGTATGATATAGGCAAATTAAGGCGAACATGAGGTGATTTTGTGATTTGTAGTGTGCGCTCTCTGGGCCTCACCGGTGTCTCCGGGTATCAGGTGACGGCGGAGTGCTTCATTTCCAATGGACTTCCCGCATTTGAAATTGTGGGATTGCCCGATGCCGCTGTGAAGGAGTCCAGAGAGCGGGTCCGGGCGGCGGCGAAGAGCAGCGGATTTCGGTTCCCAGTGAGCCGGATTACCGAAATTCGTAGCTCCCACAGTGCAACTGCGTTGTGAGCTTTTTATGCACTATTGCACTGTCTACTTGACTGGGTGCTGCCTGCGCATGGACTGGATCCTCTCATGCGTAAAATGCAAGAAATCAATCTAAATAGGTGTAGGCTCCGTTTCTCTCGGCTTTTATAATGTGGAGATGGTTATAATCGCCATCCCAAACTTGTATATACAAAAAGTCATCGCAGAATTCATAGGTGCTGCGCGAGAACTGAATACCGTCCCACAGTTCCCCGAGACTTTCCCCAGTCTCTGTAAAGGTCTGATAGCCTGTTGAGCCTCCATCAGATTCTACATTGATGAACAGTCCATCTCCAAAGGGGACAAAGGAACACACCTTTCCCATCCTCGGCTCAAAAGCCCAGGTGCCATCTTTGCTCATAACGCCCCAGAAGGGAATATCATCTGAGTTTTTCAACTGTATAACAGCATAACCGTTTTGAAACCTCGGGCATTCGCCATAAATTGCCTGAACATCATATTGACTCAGATCAATGAACAAATTCAAATCCACATCGTAAAAGCCGGATGGATAGTAGGAGGCATGTGCTTCGTTAATGTGCCCGTCAAGATAGATCAGACCCTCGCTCAGAACCGGGCTGCCGGGGCCTTTGTATATCATAGCTTCCCATCCTGGGAGAACATTCCACTTTTTATCCATAAGTTCGGTGTAGTAAAAATTAGAGTATGTGCAGCTCAAAGTATATGTACCGTCAGATTGTACTGACGGATACTTTCCGCCATCTCTTCTATAATGCACCTGCTTCGTGTCAATATCTAGGAAGAAATACTGAGTGTTCTGCTTGATCCGATAGGCATAGCCCCCCTGGTATTCCAAATCACCTCCTGCCAGCACTTCATATAGTGCGGATGCGCTGGTTTCGGTAAACGGTTCTTGCGTGCTGTCAAACTGAGCTAACATCTCGCCGGTGCTCGTCCATGCGGTCAGTGTAGTTTTACTGCCCTCCAGCAGATCAACCTTCTGAACCGTCCACAAGACTGCTCCGAAGTCATCTTTTGCATATCTGATCAGTTTTTCGCCGTCGGATAGAAACTGAGGGCGTAAGGTGTTTCCTGCTTCGTCCATCATATACTCATCGTTCAATCTGCACATTCCGTCGTAAAAACCAGAATTGATCCGCTTGCCTGTGATATGGTGGACAATTCCATTCGAATCAAATAAGATATAGTAGTTAGTATTCTCAACAACCCCTACCGATAGCTCTGCAAAATTTGGATAGCGCAGTGAAACGTCTTCGCCATATTCCGCTTCAATATCGGCCAAAGTGATTTTGTCCTGTTCGTCCTTCGGAACTACAGTATCGCCTTGCCCGGAGGCGTTTCCTGATTCTACGGGTGCTTCCAGCTCCTGGCTTTCCGTTGTTTCCGCAGGGGATGGTGCAGTTTCTTCTGATTCCTCTGTCTGACTGCCTTGAAAGTTGACAAACGGTGAACTGTCGACAGGTTCTTCCTCCGTGTCCGAGCAGGCGCTGAGAAGCAGTACCATAGACATGGCAGCAATTAGAAAAAAATATTTTCTGTTCCTCATTCCTATTTCCCTGTAAAATGTAAATATTTTGTCTAAATTTTTAGATATTCAGCCAATCCCGCATTACAATATAGCTCTTTATTGCTCTTTGATCAGCCGCTGCCTGCTGGGAACACCAAGCAGCTGTACGAGTATCCTGCTGAATGGCCTCCAGTTTTGCGTTGGTCTGTTGCAATGTTATGCAGAGATAATTCGTATTGCGCTGAATATCATCTAATGCGTCGGTCAGCCGTTCCTGGTTTCTCCGAATCTGGTCAAGCTGACGGGAAATATTCGCCAACTGGTCAATAATGATGCCCTGGCGGCGTTCTTCCTCAAACTTATTGTAGCAGCCATCAGGCCCAGTCAGGCTATAGCAGCGTTCGTTTTCCAAATACTCCAGAAATGTGGCAACGCAAACCATACTGCGATATTTTGGCCGGATAATATCCAGCGAGTAGAACTGATCCAGCAGTTCTTTGGATTTTCTACGGCGCTCATCCAGCATCGCCGTATCGTTTCTAAGCGCAGGCAAAAGTGCGGATTCCCTCTTAACACGAGCCTGATCCTGCTGGTAGGCATTTAAGCAGCTCTCATAACTTGCTCTCTCATTTTGGATTATTTCGTTACTTTCTTTCTCCCTGCTGCGTATATAATTTATTATCATAAAAATACATATAACTCCAATAATCACACTGCCCAATCTTAGCACTGGACTCAGAATATAAGAAAGTAGTCCTAACAGGACGACAAATACCCCTCCGTCCTTGTCTCTGCACCATTCTAATAAGGCAGCCAGTCCAAACCCAACGACTAAGCAAATCACGAAACATGTCAATCCCCAAAGGAACCCACGCCAAGTTGCGCTAGCAATAGACACTTCCTTTTTACTGGATGGCTTAGCAGGTGCACTATATTTTGGAATTGCTAACTGGTTTGTTTTCGCCTTATAGCTGTTGTAAGCCTGCGCCGCTGTCTGATTTTGTATTTCTAAGTTAAGCACTTGCCTCAGATACTCCTGCAATTGCTTTGATGATAACTCCTGTTCCATTTTTATCCACCTCTCATCCATCTCATAGTAAAACAGTTCCGGTTGAATCAAAGGCTTCCACAAACTGCATCAATCGTCTCTTTTAAGAACCGCAACTGGAGTATCGTCCTTGTTATCAATATAAAGTGAAAGTGTATCTCCTTGGATCTCAAATGTATAGGTCCTTGCTTCCATCATGATACCAGATAACTTCAGCCTATCCCTGTCAATAGAATAATCTCCAAAATAATTTGGATGACTGGAAGTGTATGTCCCGTCACTAAAGAATTCGAGAAAGCGGAAATCATTTCCCTCTATTGTAGTCCATTGTCCAATAATCTCAGAGCTATCAATATTATTGGAACTACAACTAATAATCGCAATTATAATGATTATTATTGACATAAAGATGACGATTCTTTTTACTGTTTGCTTCATGTAAATTTCTCCTTTACTTTTTAAGTAACTGTGTTTCAAATCGCTGCTAAGATAATTGCTGAAATGTGTACTTTTTGGTTACTTGCTTCGGAGATGCTCAAAAGCGCAAATTACCTCGCAAAATGTCCAATTCCCGGTTGCAAACGGCTTATCTTTGTGCTATTATAAGAGCCAAGCAGATAAGTGGGCATTTTGCAGGAAGGTACACGTTCCTGTAAAAATGCCCGCTTATAACATCTTAGCTTTTTCGTAAATCTCTGCCCGGTAGCGAAAGGTGGACATCGGCATACCGCAAGCCTTTGCCGCTGTCACGCCGGTAATCTTCCCAGCTTTCCACTGCTGGTAGACCTGGTGGAAGTTCTCCGGCAGGGGCTTCGGCGGTCTGCCAAACCGTACTCCTTTGGCCTTCGCCGCCGCAATCCCTTCAGCTTGCCGCTGTTTGATATTGGTGTGCTCATTCTCCGCCACGAAGGAAAGCACCTGAAGCACGATGTCGGAAAGGAAGGTTCCCATCAGGTCTTTGCCCCGGCGGGTATCAAGGAGCGGCATATCCATCACCACAATGTCCACTTTTTTTTCCTTAGTGAGAAGCCTCCACTGATTTTGTATCTCTTCGTAGTTGCGTCCCAGACGGTCAATGCTTTTGATGTAGAGGACATCATCCGGCTTCAAACGCCGGAGCAGCCGCTTATACATGGGGCGGTCAAAGTCCTTGCCGGACTGCTTATCCAGATAGATGTTCTTCTCCGGGACACCGACCTCATGCAGAGTGATCATCTGCCTGTCCTCGTTCTGGTCCTTGGAACTTACCCGGACATATCCATAAATGTTTGCGATGTTACTTCCCTCCCTTCCGATTCTGCCAGACGATGTCATATCCCAGCGCATCCGCCAGCTTCATGGTTTCGTGGTAGCGTAGGGAATCTCGCAGCAGCTTGCCGGACAGGTTGGGGACGCTACTGCTCCAGCCGTATTCATCGGCTAATTTGTCAACTAATTCGCTCGTGGTTATGCCCTTCTGGACAATGTACGATTTGATTTCGTTCCTTGTATCCATTGAAAATCCTCCTTTGTTGATTCACCCTGCGGTGCACCTGTCTTTCCCAACAGGGAACATGGTGCACCGCAGGACGTGATTTCAAGGCTTACGCCTATCAAATAGAGATTCCCCCATGAAGTTCAGTTCACGGAAGGTCACTTCGTCTTTCACCGTTCCGTACGGCTCTACGCAAAAGGGTTAAAAGCCTTATTTGGCGGCGCATCCCGTTCATCATTGGGTACGTTGCTGTTTCATGTGGATTGCGGCACAAATCTGTCATTTTGTTCGACATTTCCACATGGATTGAGTTTTGCCTTTCGTTTTTGCCCCTCGCCGTTCTCCCCGAAGCAGTTTCCTGACAGGCAAATCCCCTGTTCGGTGCTGTGTCATTTCCCACCCCTTGGCACGCTCGCATATTTCTGTGTTCCTCGCCTGCTTCCCCGGTAGCGATCGCTGCTCGGACGGTCATTCAGTTGTTGCACTCATTGTAGCAAAAAATTGACCGTTCTTCCGTATGTCCAAAAGGATGGATTTTGAGCTAAAAAACGGAAAAATCCACGCTCTTAGACAAGATGTGCTATAATGGCATGGGATACCGGCATGGAACTGCAAGGGAGGGTGCGAAAATGTATGTTAAACTGACGATCCCAGAACGATTGAAAGATTTGCGGGTGGAGCGGCACCTGACGCTGGAACAGCTTGCCGCCCAGACGGGGCTATCCAAAGCCGCCCTTGGTCAATACGAAACCGAAGATTTCAAAGCCATCAGCCTCCTTTGCCATCACTACGCTGACGGAGTTCTATGGTGTGTCCACGGACTATCTGATGGGGCTGACAGAAAATAAAAATCCCGTAAACACACAGCCGCAAGCTCTGCATTTACGGGATGATGCGATGGATGCGGTACAGGATGGGAAGTGTAATAAGCGCCTTCTGTCTGAGATGCTGGCGCATGAGAAAATTCAGCAGTTCATGATCGATGCGGAAATCTATGTTAACCGCATTGCGGATTCTAGAACCAATGACCTGAATGTGATGCTGGAGGTCGTGCGGGAGTAGTCTGAACAGCGGTACGATGGGGAGAATCGGGTACTTTATTTGCAGACAATGGAACTTGGAAAAATCAAGACAGAAGACTATTTTACACGGATACTCTCTGATGATCTTTCAGACATACTGAATGACATCCGGCAGGGCACATACGCAGGACATCACCACAGTCGATGAAACCTCTGTAGCGGAGGAAATCAGTAAGCAGCTACAAGAGGCTGCCTACTATGAGGGAAGGCCGCAGGAGAAACAAGCCAGGGTGTACCTCGCTAGCCTGGGCATTGACTATGGCACCATTACCAAAGAGGAATTCGTCACACTGATTGAGATTCTCCGTAAGTCCAAGAAACTGCAAATCCGACAGGGCAGTCAGCGGGGCAAGGCAAGCGGGAAAAAGAAACACAAATAGAAAAACGCCCACCTCAATCAAGCATTTCTGCAAGATTGAAGTAGGCATTTTCGTCTTTTCTTATGAATCCCAGCCGATGCCGCTGTACGGGCTGGATACCCGTTTCAGGTAGCCCTCCAGCTCACCGCTCAACACAAGTTCCGCATATTCCAACGGCGCGTCGATGGCAATCATACTCCCGTTGGAGTAGCGTAACTCTACACATCTGCTGTCGATATTGAGTTCGCAGGATGTTAGCCGTTTCATGGGGATATCTCCGTAAAACAATTAGATTTGTAACCAATCCTGTACGGCAGTCGCCGTTCATTTTTGCGTTCCTGTTTTACGGACACCCCGCTAAAGAACTGTTTGTGTTTTTTAGCCGTATGTTGTATGATATAGGAAAATTAAGGCGAACATGAGGTGATTTTGTGATTTGTAGTGTGCGCTCTCTGGGCCTCACCGGTGTCTCCGGGTATCAGGTGACGGCGGAGTGCTTCATTTCCAATGGACTTCCCGCATTTGAAATTGTGGGATTGCCCGATGCCGCTGTGAAGGAGTCCAGAGAGCGGGTCCGGGCGGCGGCGAAGAGCAGCGGATTTCGGTTCCCAGTGAGCCGGATTACCGTGAATCTGGCTCCTGCGGGCATGAAGAAAACGGGAACCTTGTATGATTTGCCCATTCTTTTGGGACTTCTGGCGGCGTCCCAGCTTGTGAAAGCACCGGAACGGGACCATGCCTTCCTGGGAGAGCTGAGCCTGGAGGGGAACCTGCGACCGGTTTCCGGAGTGCTGCCCATGGCTCTGGCCGCCAAGGAAGCCGGAATTCGTACCCTGTTTGTCCCGGCGGAGAACGCTGCAGAGGCCACCCTGGCCCGGGGGCCGGAGGTAATTCCTGTGTCTTCTATCCGGCAGCTGGCGGAGCATCTGAACGGGGAACGGCCCATTGCGCCAGAGCCTCTGTGGACCCCTGGGGGCGGCGCTGCCACCGGTTTGGATTTTCAGGATGTGAAGGGGCAGGAAAATGTAAAGCGGGCCCTGGAGATTGCCGCAGCCGGGGGGCACAATGTGCTGCTCATCGGCCCGCCGGGATCTGGAAAGAGCATGCTCAGCAAGCGGCTGCCCTCTATTTTGCCGGACATGACCTGGGAGGAGTCCTTGGAAGTGTCCAAGGTCTACTCCGTCCTCGGCCTTCTGACCCGGCAGGAGCCACTGGTGCAGCGGCGGCCCTTCCGCAGCCCACACCACACCATCTCTTCGGCGGGGCTGGCAGGGGGCGGCTCCAACCCCAGGCCGGGGGAGATCTCCATGGCCCACAAGGGGGTGCTGTTTCTGGACGAGCTGCCGGAGTTTAAAAAGGACACCCTGGACATGATGCGCCAGCCGTTGGAGGACGGGCAGGTCACCATCTCCCGGGTCAGCGGCGCGGTGACCTATCCCTCGGAATTTATGCTGGTATGCGCCATGAATCCCTGTAAGTGCGGCTGGTACGGGGACCCCTCCGGCCGGTGCATTTGCTCCCAGGCGGCGGTGGAGGCTTACCAAAGCCGGATTTCCGGCCCGCTCCTGGACCGGATTGACCTCATTGTGGAGGTTCCAGCAGTGCAATACGAAGACCTCCGCCGCAAGGACCCGGCAGAGGCCTCGGAAACCATCCGCCAGCGGGTGAATGCTGCCCGGGACCGGCAGCACCAGCGCTTCCAGCAGGCAACGGTGCAATGCAACGCCAGAATGAGCCCGGCACAGACCCAGCTGTTCTGCACCCTGGACGACGGCTGCGCCAGGCTGATGAAGGCGGCATTCCAGTCCATGGGCCTCACCGCCCGCAGCTATGACCGCATTCTCCGGGTGGCACGGACCATTGCCGACCTGGATGGCAGCGCAGAAATCCAGCCTCAGCACCTGGCGGAGGCCATTCAATACCGCACCAGCAATCTGGGGGCGTGAAGCTTTGCGCGTCCTTGACAAAGCTGGGGACTCATGATATGCTCCAAGCACATGGTGTTATTTGGCATATCGGAAGGAGAGAGCCGGGTTCGTATGAAAAAAGGGAAGCTGTTGTACTTTGCGGCCAAGGGCGAGGCGGTTTACCGGGCATACTGCCAGCCGGTTTGCAAGACCTATGGCCTCAGCCCCACGGCCTTTGACGTCATGATGTTCCTGGCAAATAACCCGGAATGCAATACGGCCCGGGACATTTGCCGGATTCGCGGGATCAAAAGCGGCATTGCCTCCGTTACGGTGGAACAATTGATTGGCCGGGGCTATCTCACCCGGGAAACAGACGGAAAGGACCGGCGCATGCAGCGGCTATATTCCACAGCGGAGGCTACGCCCCTGGTACAGGCCGGGCAGGAGGCCCAGCGCCGCTTTGAAGAAGCAATTCGCCAGGGCCTCACGGATGGGGAGCTGGAGACCTATGCCGCATTGACACAGAAGCTGCTGGAGCATATCGACCGCCTGAGCCAGGAGCTAAGCCGGTAGCGGGACGGTGAACCGGAAGGTTTTGGCACAGACCTGGGAATGTCCCCCACGAGAAAACCCGTGGGGGACATTCCCATAGCCGCTTATGAAAGAAAGACATTACAGGGATGTTCCCATTGGATAAGCAGTATTTGCCTGGAGCTCCCGGATCTTTTGTTGAATGCTTTTGAGGTCCCGGAAGGTTTCGGGACGTTTGCTGGTGTCCCGGAGGAGAGCGGAGGGGTGGTAAATGGCTGTCATCCAGACGCCCCGCTTTTCCACCCATTGCCCATGCTCCCGGGTGATGCGGAAGTCGGAGCGAATGAGGCGTAAGGCGGCGATTCGTCCCAGACAGACAATGATTTTGGGCCGGATCAGCGCCACCTGATTCCGCAGGTAGTCGATGCAGGCGTCTTGCTCAATCTCCATAGGGTCCCGGTTTTTGGGCGGGCGGCACTTGACGATGTTGGCGATGTAGCAATTGTGCCGTCCCAGGTCAATGATGCACAGCATGTCGTCCAGAAGTTGGCCCGCAGGGCCAACGAAGGGCTCTCCCTGCAAATCCTCCTGTTGACCAGGGCCTTCCCCCACAAACATGACGTCTGCATTTCTGGGGCCTACGCCGAAGACCACGTTATGCCGGGTTTCACACAGGCCGCACCGGGTACATGCCCGGCAGGTTGCTTCCAATTGAGGCCAATCCAGCATCCTTCAGTTCCCCTTTCTCCGATTTTGGCGCCGCTTTCGGTTGCGCCGCCGGACCCAAGTGGACCAGATCAGGAGCAGGAGAAAAATGCCCAGCAGTACCGCCAACACAATGGCGACGAATTGCCAAGGACTTTGAGCAATCTCGCCTTTGACCTGCATCACCACGGCCCCAAAGGCATTTCGCTCCACGCCGGTTACTGTGACGAGATCGGTTTGTCCCACGCAGATGGAGCCGTAGTACTCCTGCACCACGCCCACTGCCTGACCCGCCTCCAGGGGCGCGTCCAATCCGGCCTCTGACGTCAGCTGGTACCGGGTGCTAAGCAGGCTTTTGTCATAATCCTTCGGTAGCATGGTAGTGACAGACTCCGCCGGGGTTACCACAACGGACTGGGTGGCATGGGCCACAGGCAGCTGGGCAATGGGCGCCAGGGGGGAGAGTACTTCTGCAAAGGTGAAAGAGTCAAAGCCAAAATCCAGGGCCTCGGACGCCGACACAAAGCTGCCGAAATACGTAGACCCGTCCGCCCCGGTACTGCTGGCCCCCAGGACAACACACAGGTACCGCAGATTCCCGGACTCTGCCACACACATCACGCAGCGGCCGGCGGGGGTGGTGAAGCCGGTCTTGCCACCGATGACTCGCTCGTCGTAATAGTCGGATGTGATGGAGGCGTCGATCAGGTAGTTGGTCGTCACCAGAATCCGCTCCTCCTGAAGGTTGGTGGCAGCTAAGGTATAACGGTCGGCGGAGTAAATCTCCTGGAATTTCTCATATTCCAAAGCAGCCATCATAATCTTTGCCAAATCCCGGGCTGTGGTGTAATGCTCCTCATCATGGAGCCCATGGGTATTGGCAAAATGGGTGCCGGTGCAGCCCAACTCCGCCGCCTTCTGGTTCATCATCTCCACAAAAGCCGGTTCCGACCCGGCGACGTACTCGGCAATTACCGGCGCAGCGTCGTTGGCGGACTCAATCATCAGGCAGTACAGCAGCTGCTCCAGGGTAAACACCTCACCGGCCATGAGACCGGAGCTGCTGCCGGCGGGGTCCAGATCGTCCAGCGCTTCCTGACTGACGGTAATCGAATCTGTCAGGTTGCCATGCTCCAGAGCCAGCAGGCAGGTCATCACCTTGGTCAGGCTGGCCGGCTCTCTCCGTGTGTCGATGTTTTTGGCATATACCATGGTTTGGGAGTTCAGCTCCAGAAGGAGGAGCGCCTCCGCGTCAAGGTCCAGTTCATCCGGCCCGGCCAGCGCCCGGGGTGCGTCCACGCCAAAGTTGCTGCTCTCATCTCCGCCCAGGGGAGCTTCTGCAGGGGGAGAGACGGTCTCTGGTGCTCCGGTTTCTTCGGTCTCCTCCTGCTCTTCCGGCGCGGAATCCGTGGGGGCTGCCTCTTCGCTGGCAGATGTCTCAGATAGCTCCGTCTCTTCTGTGGCGGAGATGGGGAGGGTCAGGGATTGGAGTATCCAAAAGGCTGCTAAAAAAATAGATAAAATTTTCAAATTTTTCACGTTTTTCATCTGAAATCACCATCATATTCTCTGGAGCGGCTTGCCCGCCGCCATAAAATTGTGTATAATAGAGCCGTAAAACCAACGGCTGAGAAGCAATTTCTATTATATCAGCCTGTCTGCCGTGGTGTCAATGCATGTCGGGAGGAATTTCCCATGGGAAAGGTAAAATTTCCTGGGTTGCTGCTGGCGCTCGCAGGAATCTTCGCCAGCTTTTTACTGGGGCTGTTTGTGGGCCGGCGTACTGGCGGGGAAATCCTGTATATCCAGCAGGAGCGCCCTGCCGTCTCACAGGCCCTTTCTATGGAAACTGCCCCTCCTGTGGACAATGTGCCAACGGAGGCGCAAGGGCGGATCAATGTGAACACTGCCGGCGTGGAGGAGCTTTCTCAGCTTCCCGGCATCGGGGAGGTCCTGGCCCAGCGCATCGTGGACTATCGGGAGGCAAACGGCCCCTTCCGCTGCTTGGACGAGCTCTGCGATGTGGAGGGAATCGGCGAAAAGCGGGTGGAAAACCTGCAGGATTATGCAGTTGCGAGGTAATGATACATGAAAATCGTGGTGGTCGATGACGAAGCCCTGTTGGTCAAGGGCATTCGCTTTAATTTGCAAAACGAAGGGTATGAGGTGCTCACCGGCTCCAATGGGCTGGAAGCGGTGGAACTTGCCCGGGACCCAGAGGTCGGACTCATGATCCTGGACGTGATGATGCCGGAAATGGACGGCCTCACGGCCTGCACCAAAATCCGGGAGTTCTCTCAGGTCCCCATCATCATGCTGACGGCAAAGACGGAGGATATGGATAAGCTCATGGGCTTTGACCACGGGGCGGATGATTACTTGACCAAGCCCTTTAACATTCTGGAGCTGAAGGCCAGAATTCGCGCCCTTCTGCGCCGGGCAGGAAACCAGGGGCGGGAAGCGCAAAAGCGGAATTATCTCACCGGCGGTAACATCAAGCTGGATTTGGACGCCAGAAATGCCTACAAAAACGGGGAGCTGGCAGATCTCACGGCCAAAGAATTTGACGTCATTGAATTCCTCATGCGCAATCCCAACCGGGTCTATTCCCGGGAGGCGCTGCTGGACACCATCTGGGCTTATGAATACCGGAGCGACATCCGTACGGTGGACGTTCACATTCGCCGCCTGCGGGAAAAGCTGGAGGACCGGCCGGCACAGCCCCAGCATATTTTGACCAAGTGGGGAGTTGGGTACTATTTTAAAAGCTAAGCGGCATATCCAGCGCTTCAGCCGGACGCAGCTCCGGTATGCCATGATGTATGTGGGGATTACTTCCGTAGTGCTGATTTTTCTGAACCTGTACACCGCTACCACCATGCGGAATCTGGTGTTTCGCAGCAAGGAGACCTCTCTGGAGGATAAGGTGCAAATGGCGGCCTCGGCCTTCTCCGGCCTTCATACCATACAGGAGGAGAGCGCTGAAAAAATTATGGACCAGCTGGGAAACCTGAACGCCACTCGTGTTTTGGTGACCGATGCCTCCGGCCTGGTGCTGTATGACAGCCTGGATGAGGATGCTGCCCTGGGCCAGTACGCCGTACTGCCGGAGATTGTGCAAGCCCTGGGAGGGAACGACGTGTTTTACTCCAGCTACGGCGCTGGCCGCCTGGAGAGCAAGGCGGCTACCCCCATCCTGTACGCAGGGAGCCTCATTGGCGCGGTGTACATGATGGAGTACGACCTGGACCAGGGGGCTCTGATTGCTGCGTTGCAGCAGAACATCCTCTGGATCAGCGTGGTTCTGGAGGGGGCTGTGATTCTCTTCTCCCTGTTTTTTTCAGAGGCGTTTTCCAGACGTATGCGGCAGATTTTTGCCTCCATCCGCATCATCCGGGAGGGAGATTACTCCCACAAAATGCAGCTGCGGGGGCATGACGAGCTGGCGGTGCTTTCCAGCGAATTCAACGCCCTGACCGAGCGGCTCCAGACCTCGGAGCAGCGCCGGCGGCAGTTTGTTTCGGATGCTTCTCATGAATTGAAAACGCCTTTGACCTCCATCAAGCTGCTGTCTGATTCCATTCTGCAAAACGACATGGACACTGGCACCATCCGGGAATTTGTGGAGGACATCGGCAACGAGGCAGACCGACTGACCCGCATGTCTCAGAAGCTCCTGTCTCTGACCAAGATGGACGCGGGGAAAGAGGCGGACCGGGAGGTGGCGGATATTGCGGAAACCACAGACCATGTGCTGCGTATGCTGGCGCCGGTGGCACGCCTCAATGGGATTACTCTGGAAAACTGTACCAGCCCTGGGGCCACCATTTTGATGATAGAAGACGACTTATATCAAATTCTGTTCAATCTGGTGGAAAATGGGATTAAGTATAACCGCCCTGGCGGAACATTGACGGTGGATCTGGAGCGGCAGGGAGACGATTGGATCTTATCGGTTTCCGACACGGGCGTAGGCATCCCCCCAGAGGCCATCCCCTATATTTTTGACCGGTTTTACCGGGTGGACAAGGCCCGCTCCCGCCAGGCGGGAGGAAGCGGATTGGGCCTGTCCATTGTGCATGATATGGTTTTGCGAAATGACAGTACCATCTCGGTTGCGCCCAGACCAGAGGGAGGAACCTGCTTTACGGTTGTATTTCCGGCATTTGACATAGAGGAGGATATATGATTCGAAAGTCAACGGCGCTGATTCTCTGTCTCTTCCTCCTGGTGGGGCTGTATGGCTGCGCCGGGCAGAGCCATGGGGATCCGCTGAAAAGCCCTATGAAATTCTATTACAAAACCTCAGATGCCAGCTATGGCGATGGGCAAGGCGCAACGGATTATGAATTGCGGGAAACCTATGGGCACGAGTCAGATTACGTATGGGTATTGACGGAGTATCTGAAGGGTCCAATTTCTCAGAAGCTCACCGCACCCTTTCAGCGCTCAGTCTCCATTGTTTCAGCGGAGCGGTCCGGGTCTCAGCTGCAGCTGCAGATGACCCAGGAGCTGGCGAACCTGTCCGGCGCCGATCTCACCGTCGCCTGTGCCTGCATTACCCTGACTTGCCTGGAGTTTCCGGGAGTAGAAGCGGTGTCCATTCGTGCGGTGGGCAGCAAATTGGATGGAAAAACAGAGATTCTTTTAAACCGGAACAGTCTTTTATTGGAGGACAGCAGCGCCAGCTTGGTCAACGCGCCCTATATGCTGTACTTTTCCGACACAGACAACCGGTATCTCATCGGGGAGAAAATCAGCGTTGGCGAAGGACAGGAGAACCTGCCTGATTACCTGGTTCACCGGCTGCTGGAAGGCCCCACAGAGCCCAGCCTGGCCGAAACGATGCCCTTGGGTACAACTCTCCTGGGACTGGAAGTGACAGAAGGAATTTGTGCCATCAACCTCTCCAGAGAATTTCTGGACCACGCGCCCCAGACGGCGCTGGCCCAGCGCATGACCATTCTCTCCCTGACCAACACCATGACCCAGCTGGATGATGTGGATGGGGTGGTCCTGTACGCAGCCGGAGAGCCACTGACCCAGTATGGCGTCATGGACTTAAGTCAACCGCTTACCTATGAGGAAGGAGCAGTGGGGCCTGTGCGCAAGGGCCTGAACGAATTTGATGTAGATTTATATCTCCCAGTGGGCAATAGCCGCCTGCTGGCTCAGCTCCCGGCCTGCATTCATCAGACAGCCAGCGAATCGTCTGTGGAACTGGTGGTACAGACGCTATTATCCCATCCCGAGCAAAACGGCTACCGGAACCCCATACCGGCAGATACAACGCTGCAGGCGGTACACCGGGAGGGGACGCAATATGTGGTAGATTTTTCCCCGGAGTTTCTCCTGGGGGAAGCAGGCACCTTGGAGCTTGCAGTGCGAGCTGTTGCTGCTACAGTTTTGCGCCTGGGAGACTGCACAGCGGTCCGCATTACCATCGATGGAGCCTCTCCGGAAGGAGAGTACGGGGATTTGTTCGCCCCACAGAGCTGGAACGAATCCTGGTTTTCGTCATAATTTTCTGGTTCGGAGTCAGCGCCGCAGGTACAAAATGCGGCGCTGTTCTGATATCTACGGTTTATTTAGAGAATGGGACAGTACGGAACTATAAAAGTGTAAAAAGGGGCTTGCATTTTTATGCAAAATCTGGTATGATTTCGCAGGCCAGAAAAAGCACGACACATTGCGAGGACCAACCGGTTGCTGTGTGGGACTTTGCGCCACGTTCGGACTGCTGTGAAGCAATCGCCGGCCGGCGATTGCGGCTTTTTTTGCCCAGCGTATCAAAAGAAAGGGAGTATACTTATGAATCATTCCGAGCCAATTCGAAATGCACGGAGCTTGGGAATTCCCAAAATGCTGATTTTGGGTCTCCAGCACATGTTTGCCATGTTTGGCGCAACGGTGCTGGTGCCAATTCTGGTCCAAAGCTACGGTTTGCCCCTGTCCATTCAAACGACCCTGCTGTTTGCCGGCATTGGAACTCTGTTTTTTCACGTCTGCACCAAGCTGAAGGTGCCTGCTTTTTTGGGCTCTTCCTTTGCCTACCTGGGGGGATTCCAGGCGGTGGCTAACTTAAACTCTGGCATGTACGCCAACATGACGGGTGCGGAAAAGCTGCCCTATGCATTGGGCGGTATTGTTGTGGCGGGTCTTCTTTATGTGGTCCTGGCTGCAGTCATCAAGCTGGTGGGCGTAAAGAAGGTGATGCGGTTCCTGCCTCCGGTGGTGACTGGCCCCATCATCATTCTCATCGGCTTGAACCTGGCGCCTTCCGCCGTATCCAATGCCTCCACCTGCTGGTGGCTGGCTGTGGTAGCTATGGCGATTATCATTGCCGCAAACATTTGGGGAAAGGGCATGATCAAGATCATTCCCATTTTACTGGGTGTAGCCGGCTCGTATCTTGTGGCCTTAATTGCCAACGCCTGCGGTGCAACGGCAGTAAACGCCAGCGGCGAGGTGACGCCGCTGATGGACTTTGCCGCTGTGTCTGCCTCCAAGCTGGTGGGTCTGCAGCAGTTTGTGATTGCAAAATTTGATCTCACGGCCATTTTGGTCATGGCCCCCATTGCAGTTGCCGCCATGATGGAGCATATTGGGGATATGTCTGCCATTTCTGCCACGGTGGGAAGCAATTTTATTGAGGACCCCGGCCTTCACCGGACGCTGATCGGCGATGGCATTGCCACCTCTCTGGCAGGCCTTTTCGGTGGCCCTGCAAACACCACCTATGGGGAAAATACTGGCGTTTTGGTTCTGTCCCGGGTATATGATCCCAAGGTAGTCCGTTTGGCGGCCCTCTATGCAGTGGTCCTGTCTTTCAGCCCCGCCTTTGCGGCTGTGGTCAATTCCATTCCCCCTGCTATCATCGGCGGCGTGTCCTTCATTCTGTACGGAATGATCTCTGCCATTGGTGTGCGCAACGTGGTGGAGAACCGGGTAGACTTTACCAACTCCAGAAATCTGATCATTGCGGCGGTCATCCTGGTATGCGGCCTGGGCTTCTCCGACGGCCTGACCTTCTCCATTGGAAGCGCCCACATCACCTTGACTTCTCTGGCCATTGCGGCCCTGGCTGGGATTTTCCTCAATGCGGTCCTGCCTGGTAAGGACTACGAATTTGGCACGGATGTGACCGACGGCCGGTCCGGCGACTTTGGACGCTATTGATGCTTTCTTTCAAAACGGGCCCCACGGGCCCGTTTTTTTACGGCCGGAAGGGAAAATTGGGGAAATGCATCTTTTCAAACCCAGCTTCTTGCGCTATAATCCATCCAGAGAAAGAAGCTGTTGCAGGAGGGATGATTTTCGTGGAATTTGTCTGTTATCCAAAATGCTCCACCTGTCAAAAGGCGAAACGCTTTTTGGACGCCCATGGGGTTGCGTATACGCTGCGTGATATCCAATCCAACCGGCCTTCGGAAAAGGAGCTGTACGCTTGGTGGAAAGCCAGTGGGCTTCCGCTTCGCAAGTTTTTTAACACCAGCGGCCTTGCGTATCGGGCCTTGTCTCTGAAAGAAAAGCTGCCGGAAATGTCTGAGGAGCAGCAGCTGAAGCTTTTGGCCAGCGATGGCATGCTGGTAAAGCGGCCGGTTCTTGTGAAGGAGGGCTTGGTCTTGGTGGGATTCCGGCAAAAAGAGTGGGAGGAAGCGCTGCTTCCCTGAGGAAATTGCCTATGCGGTACTATTTTGCTCCTATGGAGGGAATTACGACTGCTCTGTATCGGAATCTTCATCACCGCTTTTTTCCAGGTATGGATCAGTATTATACGCCGTTCCTTTCCCCGGCGCGGGACCATGTGTTTTCCAAGCGGGATTTGCAGGAAATACTCCCGGAGCATCAGGAGGGGGTTCCCGTGGTTCCTCAACTTTTGACCAAATATCCGGAGGATTTTATTTGGGCTGCGGGGGAACTGGCTGCAATGGGGTACCAGGAGGTCAACCTGAACCTTGGCTGCCCGTCTGGGACGGTGGTGGCAAAGGGAAGGGGTGCGGGCATGCTGGAGGATTTGGAGTTCCTGGAGCGCTTTTTGGATCAGATTTTTTCTGCATGTCCGTCACTTCACATTTCGATTAAAACCAGGCTGGGGATTTCCAACGAGGATTCTTTTCCCAAGCTTCTGGAGCTGTACAACCGGTACCCGATTTGGGAGTTGACTGTGCATCCCCGGGTGCAGAAGGACTTTTACAAGCACGAAATTCGTTGGCAAGCCTTTGCTTACGCGGCCGCCTGCAGCAAAAATCCGTTGTGCTATAACGGGGATCTGAGGACGGCGGAGGATTGCCAACGGTTGGAGAGGGAAATGCCATCTCTTCCCGCAGCGATGATTGGGCGTGGGTTGGTGGCAGATCCTGCCATGGTCACCCGTCTGCAGGGTGGACCTTCCCTGACGGGAGATGTATGGAAGGCCTTTCATGATGCGCTGTATGAGGGCTATTGCCAGCAGTATCAGAGCCGGGGGAATGCCGTCATGCGAATGAAGGAGCTCTGGTCTTACATGATCCGCCTCCTTCCCCAAGGAGAGAAGGCCTGGAAGCAACTGCGTAAGGCGGCAAATCCCAACCAGTACGAGGAGGCGGTCCAGGCTATTTTTCGGAAGGATCCCGTTGATTGTGAAAAATGAAACCCAGCTGGACTGAAAACTGTCAAAGGAGAAAAGATGTCAGAAAAATATATTGTTTTCGATGTAGAGACTCCCAATTCTGCCAATGACAGAATGAGTGCCATTGGCCTGGCCGTTGTGGAGGGAGACCGGATTGTGGAGGAGTTTTCAACACTGATTAATCCAGAAGTTTATTTCAACCGTTTTAATATTCAGCTCACTGGTATCTCCCCGGAAGACGTTGTGGATGCGCCGACCTTTTCAGACCTGTGGCCAAGCCTGAAGTGCATGCTGGAGGGGGGAATCCTGATTGCCCATCACGCCCCGTTCGATATGAGCGTGCTGGCCAAATGCCTGGATGCCTACGGGATCTTTTGGAAGGAGTTTGCCGCTTACGCCTGCACCTGCCAAATGGGGCGGCGGTGCTATCCGGATTTGCCGAACCATAGGCTGAATACCTTGTGTGAACACCTGAAGATTGAGCTGGATCACCACCGGGCAGGAAGCGACAGCCGTGCCTGTGCCCAGTTGCTGCTGCATTATCAGGCCTGTGGCATGGATATCCCAGCCTATTACCGGGATTATGATTTGACCCACTTCTGTACATGCCCCAGGCGGACGGGCAGAGGAGAAAAAGTACACTCGTGAGTACAACGATTTTGAAAGGTACATTCAAGTACAGACCAGGATTGCACAAGAAACCCGCCGTGGGCCACATAGCTTCCACGGCGGGTTTTCATTCAAAGAGCTACATATCTATGGCTGGGTTCATATAGTATACATTTTTCTGATTCAGCTTTTCACGCAGCAGCTGACAAGCTTCGCCAAACCGCTGAAAATGAACAATCTCCCGCTCCCGCAGGAACTTGATGACATCATTCACATCCGGATCGTCGCTGAGGCGCAAAATGTTATCGTAGGTGGTGCGGGCCTTCTGCTCCGCGGCCAAATCCTCGGTGAGATCGGTCATGGGATCACCCTTGACCTGCATGGAAGCAGCCGTCCAGGGGTAGCCGGCGGCAGCGGCGGGAAAAACGCCTACGGTGTGATCGACGAAATAGGGTGCAAAGGAGCTGTCCTGAATTTGCCGATCGCTGAGATTTCTAGTCAGCTGGTGTACAATGGCTCCCACCATCTCCAAATGCCCCAGCTCCTCTGTACCGATATCTCAGTCAAAACAGGGAACGATTTTGAAGCTCCGGGAAAAGAACGCAGTGGTTCATTACATGATCAACGAAATGTATGGAGGAAAATAGAAATGGCATTTGACTATAAGAAGGAATACAAAGAATTTTATATGCCGCCCAAAAAGCCGGGCATTTTGGAGGTGCCGGAGATGCGCTTTCTCGCCGTGGGCGGCAAGGGCAATCCCAATGAGCCGGAAGGCGAGTATCAGGCGGCCATGAGCCTTCTCTATGGTGTGGCGTTTACTATCAAGATGAGTAAGATGGGCGACCACCGGATCGATGGGTACTTCGACTATGTGGTGCCGCCCCTGGAGGGCTTCTGGTGGCAAGAGGGTGTACAGGGCATAGACTACACCCGCAAAGAGGACTTTCGGTGGATCTCCCTGATTCGTCTGCCGGATTTTGTCACCAAGCAGGAGTTCGACTGGGCCGTGGCGGAGGCCACCAGGAAGAAGAAAACCGACTTCTCCAAGGTGGAATATTTGACCTATACCGAGGGACTTTGCGTCCAGTGTATGCACGTCGGCCCCTATGATGCAGAGCCGGAAACCATAGCTGCGATGCATGCGTTTGCCGCAAAAGAGGGGTATGAGATTGATATCTCGGACACGCGCTATCACCATGAGATTTACTTGAGCGACGCCCGCAGGGTCAGCCCGGAAAAGCTGAAAACCGTGATTCGTCATCCCATCCGAAAGAAGCCATAAGAGAGGAGGAATCTCTATGGATATTTGGGAAAAGCTGTACCAAGAAGCCAGACGTGTGCAGGGCAACCGGGTGATTTCCCCCTTCATTGAGGCCGGCGGTGTGGCGGCCGCGCTCCTGACCAAAGCCGGTAACATCTATGTGGGCGTCTGCATCGACACGGCCAGCACCTTAGGGATGTGCGCGGAGCGGAATGCGATTGCCAATATGCTTACCAACGGAGAAAGTCGAATTGACAAGCTGCTTGCTGTGATGCCAAATGGAACAATCGGCGCGCCCTGTGGGGCATGCCGGGAATACATGATGCAGCTGGACAAGGACAGCGGCGACATTGAAATTCTCATGGATTATAGCAGCCGGAAAGCAGTCACGCTGAAAGAATTGATCCCCGCCTGGTGGGGCGAGGACCGATTTGCTGCTTCGGAGGAATCACAATGGAACATTCGATTGGAGCAGGAGGAGGATTACCGGGAGGTGGAAAACCTGACCCGGGAGGCCTTCTGGAACGTCTACCGCCCTGGCTGCACGGAGCATCTGGTGCTGCACAACCTTCGCAAGGAGGCCTGCTTTGTCCCGGAGCTGGACTACGTGATCGAGGACGACGGGAAAATCATTGCCCATATTGCCTATGCCAAGGGAAGCTTGAAAACAGAGGATGGGCGGACAGAGACTTCTCTTCTGTTTGGTCCGGTTAGCGTGCTACCAGAATATCAGGGCAGGGGATACGGTAGTAAACTCATCCAATTTACCTTAGAAAAGGCCCGGGAGCTGGGCTATCCCGCAGTGGTCATCACCGGCAATCCGGCATATTACAGCCGCTTTGGCTTTGAACCGGCTGCCAAGCACGGGATCTATTTGCACGGAATGGACAAATCCCAGGAAGCGCCCTTCTTCCTGGTCAAGATTCTGGATGAGAAGGCGGCGAAAGATGTTTGCGGCATCCATGTTGACCCCGCCTGCTATGAGGTGGACCATCGGGCTCTGGAGGAATTTGACCGGAGCTTCCCGCCAAAGGTGAAAGAGGTCCGGCCTGGGCAGCTGGAGTAGGGGAGGCTCCATATGAAAGAAACGTTATTTCAGAGGAAAGGGGGAAGAATCATGACGGAAGTGGTAGCCGCCCTGATTTGGGAGGCCGATCAATTCATGATCTGCCAGCGGCCGGCTCACAAGGCCCGGGGTCTGAAATGGGAGTTTGTTGGCGGCAAGGTGGAGCCAGGAGAGACGAAGGAGCAGGCCCTCATCCGGGAGTGCCGGGAGGAGCTGGCCGTCACCGTGTCGGTGGGGGAGGTCTTCATGGATGTGGTTCATGAGTACCCGGATTTGACTGTCCATTTGACGCTCTTCCACGCTTCCATTGCCGAAGGCGTCCCACAGAAGCTGGAACACAACGACATCCGCTGGATCACCGTGGAGGAGATCGACCAGTACGAATTCTGCCCGGCGGACGAAGTGATTTTGGACCGCCTGCGCAAGCAGAACCGATCAGAAAAAGGAGCACGCTATGCTGGCCTATACTTACGTTGAACAAGGAAAATTTGCGCTGCTGGACAAGCCGAAGCCCGTTTTGCAGAATGACCGGGACGCCATCGTGCGGGTGACCCTGGCCAGCATCTGTACCAGCGACCTGCACATCAAGCACGGCTCTGTCCCCCAGGCGGCGCCCGGCATCACCGTGGGTCATGAGATGGTGGGCGTGGTAGAGGAGGTGGGCGCCGCTGTTACCACGGTGAAGCCCGGAGACCGGGTGACGGTGAATGTGGAGACCTTCTGCGGCCAGTGCTTCTTCTGCAAGCACGGCTGGGTCAATAATTGTACCGACTCCCATGGCGGCTGGGCACTGGGCTGCCGCATAGATGGGGGCCAGGCGGAATTTGTCCGGGTACCTTACGCCGATCAGGGCCTGAACAAAATTCCCGATGGGGTCAGCGACCGGCAGGCCCTGTTTGTGGGCGACATCCTTGCCACTGGCTTTTGGGCAACCCGTATTTCAAAAATCCATCCGGAGGATACGGTGCTGATCATCGGCGCGGGGCCCACAGGAATTTGCACATTGCTGTGCGCGCTGCTCCAGTCTCCCAAGCGGATCATCGTCTGCGAAAAAGACCCTCAGCGCCTGCGGTTTGTGCAGGAGCACTACCCCCAGGTGCTGACCGTGGAGCCGGAGAAGGTGCAGGAGTATGTACGGCAAAACAGCGACCACGGCGGGGCAGACGTGGTCCTGGAGGTGGCTGGGACGGAAGACACCTTCCGCATGGCCTGGCAGTGCGCCCGGCCGAATGCCGTGGTTACCATTGTGGCTCTGTATAATGGTCCCCAGACGCTGCCCCTACCGGATATGTACGGCAAGAACCTGACCTTCCAAACCGGCGGCGTGGACGGCTGTGACTGCGCTGAGATTTTGAAGCTGATTGAGGCAGGAAAAATCGACACCACGCCGTTAATTACCCATACCTTCCCCTTCAAGGACATGGAAGCGGCTTATGACCTGTTTGAAAACAGGCGGGACGGTGTCATCAAGGTCGCCATCCAGGGAGGGAGCGCCACATGATTCAGCCCATTATAAAAGATCCGATTTTTCTGGGGCAGAAGTCCGTCCCCGCCACCAAAGCGGATTTGCAGGTGGCGCGGGATTTGCTGGACACTTTGACCGCCCACCGGGACGGATGCGTGGGTATGGCTGCCAACATGATTGGCGTTTTGAAGCGTATCATCGTGTTTGACAACGAGGGTAAGGATATGGTGATGTTCAACCCGGAGATTGTGAAGTGCTCTGAGGCCTTCGAAGCAGAAGAAGGCTGTCTGTCCCTGCCTGGGAAGCGGAAGGCAAAACGCTTCCGTTCCATCAAGGTCAAGTATCAGAATGAAGCGTTCCAGACTCGCCTGAAAACCTTCACTGGCTGGACGGCTCAGATCATTCAGCATGAGGTGGACCACTGCAATGGGGTGCTGATATGAGTGTAGAGCAAAGAGTACAGGCCCGGCTGTTTGAATTGCAGGACCGCCAATACCGGGCGTTTCATTGCAGGCTGATCCCCCATGTCAACCCGGAGACAGTGATTGGCGTCCGGACGCCGGAGCTGCGGAAATTTGCAAAAGCCTTTTCTAAGGAGCCAGAGGCCGGGGAATTTCTCCAGATTTTGCCGCACAAATTCTATGAGGAAAATAACCTCCATGGCTTTCTGATTGAGGCTATGAAGGATTACCACCAGGTAGTCGCCGCGCTGGATGCATTCCTGCCCTATGTGGACAACTGGGCCACATGCGATTTGATCCGTCCCAAGGTGTTTGGAAAGCACCTGCCGGAGCTGCGGGAGCAAATCAGAATCTGGCTGGCTTCAGACCATCCCTATACCATCCGGTTCGGCATGGAAATGCTCATGACCTTCTTCCTGGACGGGCAGTTCCAGCCGGAGTATCTGGACTGGGTGGCAGGGGTGGAAAGCAAGGAATATTATGTAAATATGATGGCCGCGTGGTACTTCGCCACAGCCCTTGCCAAGCAGTACGATGCAGTCCTGCCCTACATCCAACAGCGCCGCCTGGAGCCCTGGACCCACAACAAGACCATCCAGAAGGCCATGGAAAGTGAGCGCATCCCAGACGGGCAGAAGGCATATTTGCGGGGCTTGAAGGTAAAACTGCCCAAATAGAATACAGCACCTTTAAGTAGCTGGTCAGCTCTGGCGGGGATGTGTACGCTTCGGGTCTAGTCTCCAGACTTGGCAGGCTTCCGTTTGATGCGTATCATACATACCAGAGCTCCCATGAGGGCGCCCAAAGCATTGTGTATCACATCGTCGGCCTCTACCCGCCCCAGTGCGAAGAGATACTGGCAAAGCTCAATGCCGGCGCTTACCAGAGCGAACAGCGCAACAACAGGTAGCACACGCTTTGCCAGGCTCCGGCCTTTGGGCAGCAGCTCGCAGGTCAGAAGACCGGCGGGGTAGAAGAGGACCACATTCATAAAATTACTGCGGAGAATTTCCTTGTTCTCACCGGCTATGACTGCACGGTAGGAGTGGAACGGAAGGAGCTCCGGAGCGGCGGAGGTGGCACTGGCAGTGCGGTCAGTTAAAGTCGCCATGGCAATCACCGCCAGCCATGCCAACAAAAGTACGACAACTGCCGGCCGCCAGAAGCGCCGTTGCTCCAACCAACTGCGCAAAATGAGATATGCCCCGCTCATGGCAATGGCAAGCAGAACCGCATCGGCAATCGGCAAACAATAAAACCAAAGAAAGCACGCTTGTAGCATCTCTTTACCCATAATTTCATAAACTCAACATCAAAGCAAGACCGCCTCTGGCAGTCTTGCTTTATCATTTTGCAGCTCCAAAAGCCGCAGATAGGGTAGCGGAAATGACCCGTCTCTTGTCAAACTCCCGCACCATTTTTTCATGAGCAGCCTGTCCCATGGATTGACGTTCTGCAAAAGAGGCGCAAGCCATACGGCGCATCTTCTCATACAGGCTGCCGGTATCTCTGGCTCTGCACAGCAGGCCTGTTTTCCCATCCTCCACGGCTTCCCGACAGCCGGGAATGTCGCTGGTAATGACTGGACGGCCAACGGCGGCGGCTTCCAGCAGCACATTGCTCATGCCCTCGTGGTAGCTGGGAAGCACCACGCAGTCAGCAGCAGCATAGTAGGGAAGCGGATCGGTCTGGAAACCGTGGTAGACTGCAATACCCCTTGCAACCAGGCGCTCTACCTGACCTTTGTAAGATTCATCGTCATAAAATCCAACCAGGTCCAGAATGACGGAGCTGCCCCCCCTTTCATGGAGCCGCTCCATGGCGGCGAAGAGCTCATCTATGCCCTTCTCCTTCATCAGGCGGCCCAGATACAGGAAGTGCATAACCTGATTCTCGGGGTAGGGGACGTAGGGATAGCGCTCCAAATTGATGCCCGCACCGGGGAGCACCGTCTCCTTTTCTGCCGGGACAATCTTCCGACTGCGGAATTCGGCGGCGTTCGCTTCGTTCTCGAAGAAAACGGTATGGGCTTTGCCCAACGCCAGCTTGTAGAGGACTGTGACTAGCCGTGCAAGTCCCTTTTTTTGAAATGCGGTTCCCAGGCCCTGCACATTGGCGCAGTAGGGGACCCCGGCCATCCGGCAGGCGAGCCCACCGTAGACGTTTGGTTTAATGGAATAGGTGATGACCATATCCGGCCGCTCCGCCTTCAGCAGCTCCCGATATGTCAGGAACAGGCGAAAATCGGTTTTGGGGTTCATCCCCCGGCGGTCCACCTCCGTCTGGATGCACCGGATTCCCAGTGCCTGAAAATCCTCCTCGTGCCCTACAAAAGGCATGCTGAGGACAACCTCATGGGCCTTCCTCATCTCCTGAATCAGTTCCAGACGGAAGCGGTAGAGCATATAGGAGTGATTTGTCATAATCAAAATTTTGCTCATCTATGTACGGGCTCCTTTTCCTCCTGAAGCACGCCGGTACCGCCTTCCACAACGCCATCGTGCTTCAGCACCTTCCCAATGGTGCCGAAGAAGCACCTGCAGTCAAAGAGAAAGCTGAGATTCTGGACATACTCGCCGTCCAGACGGGCTTTCACAGGAATTTCCAGCTCATCCCGGCCATTGATCTGCGCCCAGCCGGTGAGGCCAGGACGTACCCCATTGGCGCCGTACTTGTCACGCTCTGCAATCAGGTCGTCCTGATTCCAGAGGGCAGGGCGGGGACCGATGACGCTCATTTTTCCCGTCAGAATGCACAAAATCTGAGGCAGCTCATCGATGGACAAGCGCCGGAACCAGGCGCCGGACCGGGTGATCCATTTCTGGGGATCAGAAAGCAAATGGGTCGGCATATTGGCAGGGGTGTTGGTATACATGGTTCGGAATTTTGGCATCATAAAGGTTTTCTTGTGAATGCCAACCCGCTTCTGCCAGAACAGAACCGGCCCCGGAGAATCCAGCTTTACAACGAGGGCAAACAGCAGCATGGGAATCGCCAGAATCAGTATCCCCGCAAGAGACAAAGTGAAATCAATCAGACGTTTGATCAGATGTTGGTACATTGTATGATATAGTCCTCCAAATTGAACATTTGTCACACTGCGTTGCCAATCCGGCCCGAAAGGTTCCTTGCAGCGCAGCGCTTCCTGGAAGAAGATAAGCTGAATCTGTGACATCTGATTTAGAATTTTACCATGTTTCCCTTGAAAAATCAATATGTAGTCGGCACAGAACCTGGGCAGCAGCATTTCCTTTTTCCGTACTGACGCGACAGCTGTGTAGGGTGCGGTCTCCTCGGTGGCAGACTGAAACCGCGGTCCCCCGGCTTGGGCACAGTCCATCCGAAAGCGTCCTACCGGAAGCGCCCTGCCGGCACAACACCGCCAGGCAGCGTTCAGGAAAGAGGGTCCGTACCGGAGCATACACTGACTGGGAGGGGGGCGGGGCTATGAAAAAACAGGTGCTGGCAGAAATTCTGGGGCAGCGGGCATCCACTGGGGAAGAGAATGCCAGGTTTCTCTATGAGCTGCAGCTGTCTGTCCTTGCAGCTCTGAAGGAGTGCGGTTCCCTGACGGAACTGCAGTTTTCCTATGGGGCAGATATGCTGAAGGGGCAGCATCGGGCCGCCCTTCGCAATTTGGCGCAAAACGCCGCGAAGCAGGAAACGTGAGCAGCATACAGCCAGCCGCTGGGCTGGAAGGAACACAAAAGGCGCCCACAGGCACGTAAAAGGATTGTAAGGAAAGACGAGGAGGGTCTTGATGATAAGAGTAGCATCCTACTGCCGCGTGTCCACCGATCAGGAAGACCAGGCCAATTCCTTTGTGAGCCAGCAGCTCTATTTCCGGCAGTATGTCCAGCGGCAGCCGGATTGGGAGCTGTATGAGATTTACGCCGACGAGGGCATCACCGGCACGTCCACCAAAAAGCGGGCAGCATTTAACCGCATGATTCACGACGCCTACATGGGGAAGTTTCAGCTCATTATTACCAAGGAAGTCAGCCGATTTTCCCGGAATATCCTGGATACCATCTCGTTTACCCGGGAATTAAAAGAAATCGGCGTAGGCGTCCTGTTCATGAACGACGGCATTCATACGCTGGACCCAGACGCAGAGCTTCGGCTCAGCATTATGGCCTCCATCGCCCAGGAGGAGAGCCGCAAGACCTCGTCCCGCGTCAAATGGGGCCAGACCCGCCAGATGGAGCGGGGCGTGGTCTTCGGTCAGTCGCTCCTGGGTTACGATGTCAAAAACGGAAAACTCACAGTGGAGCCAGAAGGGGCGGCGCTTGTCCGCCTCATCTTCCACAAATACGGCGTTGAGAAGAAAGGGACGTCTGTCATCGCCCGGGAGCTTCAGGAGGCTGGCTACCGCACATACAGTGGCAACGTCAAGTGGTCCACCAGTCAGATTGTGAAGATGCTCAAGAACGAGAAGTATGTCGGCGATCTGGTGCAGAAAAAGACCATCACTCCAGATTACCTGACCCATGCCAAAAAATACAACCATGGCGAAGAGGAAATGATTGTCATCAAAAGTCACCACGAGCCCATCATTGACCGGGATTTGTGGAATCTGGTGCAAAGCGAGCTAAAACAGCGAAACCGTCACGGGAAGCCGGATACAGGTCATTCCAACCGCTATGGACTTAGCGGAAAGATCCAATGTGGCGCATGCGGGGCCACCTTTGTGTCCCGGAAGAAAAAACGCAAACAGGGCGGCTACTATCCATACTGGTGCTGCGCCAACGCCACGGCATACGGCAGACGGCATCTGGATGCCCAGGGAAATTGGATTGGATGCGACCTGGGGGGGAGCATATCGGACGAGGTGGCCATGGATATGGTGAAACAAGTCCTGGCTGCCCTGCCCATCGATCAGGAGGAGATGATCCGCAGCGTGACAGATCTTGCCGTAAAAGCCATCCAGGACGGGGAGATCGGCCCTGCCGGTTCCATCTGCCAGCTGGAGAAGAAGCTTCACCAACTGACGAAAAAAAAGGAAGCCGCCCTGGACGCCTTCTTCTCTGGCAGCATTACAAAAAATGAGATGGAGCTGATGAAAGAGCGGTATGACAAGGGACTCACGGAGCTCCACATCCGCCTGGAGGAGGCCAAAACCCGGCGGGAGGTGACTGCCGGCAATCCCGACCGCATTGGCAAACAGGTAACGCAGATCATCCGGGGTGAGCTGGAAAGCGAGGTTCTCTGCAAACAGATCCTGAAGCGCATGGTGGTTTATCCGGACCGGAGAATTGAAGTCAGCCTGAACTATCTGCCGGAAACGTGGATTTTTAGAGAAGCATCATATAGCGGTTCTGACACGGAAAAAACGCCGTGAATTGTGAAACCATATTGCTTTAGACGGATTTTGGCGTATAATGGATTGTATCTCATGCCATCCGGAAGGGGAAAATCATATGCAGGAACTGAAATTGAAGCGTGTCTACCGCCATTTCAAAGGCGATTATTATCTGGTGGAGGATGTAGCCAAGGACTCTGAAACCGGGGAGGAGTATGTGGTCTACCGTAAGCTCTATGGCGATGGCTCCCTATGGCTGCGGCCAAAGGACATGTTCCTCAGCCTGGTAGATCGGGAGAAATATCCGGACTGTCAGCAGATCTACCGCTTTGAGCTGCAGGAAATCCAAAGCGTGGCAGGACGCGACAAACGGTGAAACAGGGTGCAGCGTACCGGACTTGGGATTACTTTTATAAACAGATGTTCGCAAGGAATTTGGCAAAGGAAGAGTTCAGGTTTATGTCGGATTTGATAGTGTGCCGTACTGCAGTAGCATCTTGAACACGGGTATGAAAAATCAGGATGGTTCCATCTGCTATATCATCGGCATCCCCAAGGATATCCAGAAGCAGATAGGGAAATGCGTTGGCGATTCTGCCACAGTCCACGAAGCGCCAAATGGCGTTTCGTGCATACCAGAAGAATCAAACCTGTGCATTCGGGGCGCCTCAGGCATTCCCCATTTTGACCATTCTGTACCGATATCGGTGAGTAGGCCTTTCAGCTCGTCAAAGGGCATGGAATAGCGCTGAGACAGATAACGCAGGGAGGCGCCCAGCTCTCCGTCCGGGCCGCCGTACTGGGAAATGATGATGGATGCCAGCTTGGGATTGGGTTTGTCAATTTTCACTGGGTATTGCAGCTTTTTCTGATACGAAAACATGTCCCTACCTCCTCAGTCCTTGTTGCCCTGATAATCCCAGGGCCAGGGATCGTCCAGCCACAGGTACCGGTCGCCTTCTGTCCGGCTGGTGTGATTGAGGGGGCCGTACTCTTTCACATAGGCCTCCACACCCTTATTGTACAGCTCCTGGTAAGCCCGGTACAGCTCCAGGGCCTCCCGGTCCTCCCGGTGGGTGTCCAGGTAAAGCGCCAGCTCCTGGATGGCAAAGGCCAGGGCCTGGAGCTCGTGCATGGGTGTGTCGGACTTTTCGGTGTTGTTCACCATGCCCATAAAGGGCAAATCCAGACCTGGAAACAGGGTTCCGCGGATCAGACCCCGGCGGGCCTCATATTTGGGCGATTCCTCCTGTTGGAAGGGAACATACGGGTTGGCCAGAGGCGCACAGCATGGAAGCCGCCCTTCGCCGGGTTGGGCGCACGCAGTCTGCTGGCGCTGCGGCTGCTGCATGGGTCTCATTTCTTCCAAGGGAAATTCCTCCTTTTCATGGTGCCAAAGAATCCGGAACGGAGTCGTTCCGGCTCATTCTATGCGCCTGTGCGTCGTCTGGTTCAGAGCGGGGAGGAATAGGCCCCGGACAGGCCGCATAGCCTGAAAGGGAGGTGGGAAGAATGGATTTTTTGATGCGCTTTTTGAAAAAATATTTTCCGGTATACCTTTTAGTAGTCAGTTTGTTCGTCGGTTCGGCCACCATTATGACCCGGACCGTCACTGCAATTGCAGAGGCGTTGCCGATTCCCAGAAACGTGACCATTGTCATTGACCCGGGGCACGGAGGGGAAGACGGCGGCGCGACCTCCTGCACAGGGATCCAGGAGAGCCAGCTCAATCTGGAGATTTCCCTGCGTCTCCGGGACCTATTGCATTTTTTGGGCTATCGGACCAAAATGATCCGCACGACAGACACCTCCGTCTATACAAATGGAGCCACCATTTCCGAGAAGAAAATATCTGACCTGAAGCACCGCGTGGAAATGGTCAACGAAACGGCGGACGCCCTGCTCCTGAGCATTCACCAAAACCAATTTTCCGACGGCCGCTACAGCGGCGCACAGGTATTCTTTGCGCCTACGCAGGGGAGCCAGAGCCTGGCGGAGCAAACCCAGGCCCTCTTGATTTCCTCCTTAAACCCGGGGAGCAAACGGGCATGCAAGCCGGCAGAATCTGTATATTTGATGCAGCATATCCGCTGCACCGGAATTTTGGTGGAATGCGGCTTCCTCTCCAATCGCGAGGAGGAAGCGGCACTGCGGACGCCGGAATACCAGAAAAAGCTGTGCTGCGTCATTGCAAGCGCGGCGGATCAGTTCTTGACCCAAGAGGGAGATATGGTATAATGGTCACATCTTGAAGATGATCTTATGGAGCGGGATTATCAGAAGGAGTATGCAGGTAAATTTCAGGCAGCTCCGGCGTCCGAGCATAGGAAGAAGGAGTAGACAGAGATGGCAAAGACGAAGACGATTTTTTACTGCACAGCCTGTGGAAACGAGACGCCAAAATGGCAGGGCCGTTGCCCTGCCTGCGGCGCGTGGAATACCATGGCCGAGCATACGGAAAAGCCTGCTGCGGCAGGAAAGGCCAGGCCTGTGTCCCTGTTGGATGGGACAAGGAAACCTAAAACCCTCTCAGAGGTCGACATTCAAACGGAGATCCGTTTTTCTACGGGCATTGGGGAACTTGACCGGGTCCTGGGTGGCGGGGCTGTAGAGGGCTCTCTGGTCCTGGTAGGAGGTGCTCCTGGAATTGGCAAATCCACGCTCCTGCTTCAGATTTGCGCCTGCCTGTGCCGGGAGCGGCGGGTGCTGTACGCATCTGGCGAGGAGAGCGAGCGTCAGCTCAAGCTCCGGGCCCAGCGGCTGAAGGTGGATTCCGAGAACCTGCTCATTCTGTCAGAAACCCGCCTGGGCGATATTCTGGAGGCTGTGGAGGAAAGCAAACCCGACGTTTTCATCGCCGATTCCATACAGACCTTGTACAGTGAAAGCAATGACTCTGCGCCGGGCAGTATCTCCCAAGTAAAAGACTGCACCATGTCCATGATGCAGCTGGCAAAAGGGAAGGGGATTACTGTTTTTGTCGTTGGCCACATCAATAAGGAGGGCGCCATTGCTGGCCCCAAGGTTCTGGAGCATATGGTGGACTGTGTCCTGTATTTTGAGGGCGACCAGAACGGCACATACCGCCTGCTCCGTGCGGTAAAAAACCGCTTTGGATCTACCAATGAGATTGGCGTGTTTGAAATGGGGGAAGCAGGCCTGCGGGAGGTGCCGAATCCATCGGAAATGCTTTTGGCAGGACGGCCCCAGCATGCGCCGGGGACCTGCGTTGCTTGTATCATGGAAGGTACGAGACCACTGCTGGCCGAGGTTCAGGCATTGGTCACCAAAACGACCTTCAATGTCCCCAGGAGGACTGCCAACGGCTTTGATTTTAACAGGGCTGTGCTACTTCTGGCCGTTTTGGAAAAGCGGGGTGGCCTTCGCCTGGGAACCTTTGACGGATATATCAACGTAGTCGGCGGTCTGTTCCTGGACGAGCCTGCTGCAGACTTGCCTGTAGCTCTGGCGGTAGCCTCAAGCTATCGGGATCAGTCCCTTCCAGAGGACCTGGCCGCAGTGGGGGAAATCGGTCTGGCGGGGGAGGTGCGGGCGGTGTCCCATCTGTCTTTGCGTCTTTCGGAGATCGCCCGGTTAGGCTTTCACCGCTGTGTCATTCCACGCAGTGGGACAGAAACGCTGGTGGCGCCCAAGGATCTGGAGCTGATACGTGTCCGCAATGTGCGGGAAGCAATTGAATTTGCCCTGTAATGCTCAAAAAGGAGAACACCGCTTTGATAGACAAGAGATTGCAAGATAAAATAATTTCAAAAAACCGGGACTTCATGAAAGGATATCGGGATGACGATCCATACATGGAACGCTTCGAGTCTGACCAGGACCTGAAGCGTCCCCAGCCGCCGTTAGTCAAGCCGGCCATGGCAGGAGAGCATGCCAAGATTGTTCTGCCCAAAGACTTTTCCCGGCTTTCCATGAAAAATCAGCTGGTTGACCTGATCCGAGACCGGCACAGCGCCAGGGTTTACACCCAGGAGAGTCTTTCGTTGGAGCAGCTCTCCTTCCTGCTTTGGGCAACCCAGGGAGTCAAAGCCCTGCGGGGCACGGCCTATGCCACCTTGCGCACAGTACCCAGCGGTGGCGCACGGCATGAATTTGAGACGTATTTACTGATTAGCAAGGTAGATGGCCTGGCCGCTGGCGCATATCACTACCTTCCCATGGAGCATGCTCTGGAGCTCCTGCATCCCGTAGAGAACATGGAGGCTGTGATTTCCGATGCGCTTTGCGGTCAGAGCTGGGCTGCGAAGGCGAACGTGGTGTTTTTCTGGGCCATGGTGGCTTACCGGGCGGAATGGCGTTACGGGATTTATGCCCATCGGCCGGCCCTGATTGATGCTGGGCATGTTGGGCAGAATCTCTATCTGGGTTGCACCGGCTTGGGTCTGGGGACTTGCAGCATTGCGGCCTTCTCCCATGAGCTGTGCAATCAAGTCTTCGGACTGGATGGGGAAGAGGAATTTGTAGTATACACCGCACCTGTGGGAACTATACGGGAGTCAGACAAGGCCCGGGAGCAGGCGTTCTATCAGTTTGTCACAGACGAGGGTCTTTAACCATATTTGCCTTTGCAGCGATTCCAGGCGCGGCTTACGCCGCGCCCTTTGCGCAAAAGGAAAAATTAAAAAAAGTCTTGACTCTCACACAATGTGAGGGCTTATGATACAAAGGAGCTCAGGAAAACAGGAACAGATATCTGTCGGAGGAATACGAGATGCTGAAAATTGGCGAATTTTCCAAGTTGTCCCATGTGAGCGTGCGAATGCTGCGGCATTACGATGAAATTGGCTTGTTGCATCCTCAGCGAGTAGACCCAATCACTGGCTACCGGCTTTACGGAGAGGAGCAGCTTTTTACAGCCGGTAAAATCAATGTGTATCGGGGAATGGGCTTTGGCCTTACGGCCATTGCCGGACTTTTGCATGAGGCCGATCCTCAAAAGCTGCGGGCCATGTTGGAACGCCAACAGGAATCCTTACGGGAACAGTCTGAGGAAATGAGCCAAATGCTTCATCGCATCAAGCTGGCCATTGCCCAGCTTGGAGAGGAGAGTACTATGGCAAATTACGATGTCACCATAAAGGAAATTGCTCCCCGATACGTAGCCAGTGTTCGGGATATTCTGGAAAGCTACAACTATGAGGGCCGCCTGTGGCATTACATGATGAAGGAAACTGCAGATCAAAATCTGACGCCAGCAAATCCTTGTCTGGCATTCGGAATTTTCCACGATGCTGAATACAAGGAACGGGACGTGGACGTAGAAATTCAAATGACAGTGGAAGGGAACTATCATGACACAGAGCACGTCCGCTTCAAAACTGAGCCAGCAGTCTGCGTGGCTTCCGCGATACACTATGGCAGCTACGAAACCATCAGCGACGCCAGCGCGGCTGTGGCAGCCTGGGTTGAGAAAAACGGCTACCAAATGTGCGGCGTGATGTTTAACGTCTATCACGTGAGCCCGCATGAAACTCAAAACCCGGATGAACTGGTAACTGAGGTTTGTATTCCAGTGAAGAGACGCGACAGCGCAGAATAGCTGATTCAGGCTGGAGGGAAGCTCCCTCCAGCCTGAACCTCTATTTCTCCAACGCAACAAAATAAAAATTTTGTTGCGTTTGGGAAGCAAGTATGATATACTTAGATCCAGAAATTACGTCTAGGAGGCGCAAACATGCGTTACGATTCGGACTGTCCCCAGATTTTGCGGGACTTTTTGGCATATCACGAAACCATCAAAGGTCAATCGCCCAAGACCATTTCGGAGTATTATTTGGACCTGAGGATGTTTTTCCGGTTTATGAAGCTCATGCGGGCCGGCATGCCGGTTCGTTCCAGACTGGACGAGATTACCATCCGGGATGTGGACCTGGAATTCATACGTTCTATTACTACGTCGGATATTTTTGAGTTTCTCTCTTATTTGGCCAACGATCGGACGGAAAATCCGGATGCGGCCCGGCCGGCCTACGGCATCACGCCTACTGCCAGGGCCAGGAAGCTCTCTGCCATAAAATCCTTTTATAAATATCTAACTGTCCGCACAAAGCAGCTTACGGTCAATCCCGTGGCAGATATGGAGTATCCTAAGCTGAGGAAAAGTCTGCCGAAATATCTGACCTACGAGCAATCCGCCGCACTTTTAAAAGCCGTCTCTGGCCCCAATCAAAAACGGGATTACGCGATTTTGATGCTTTTTCTCAATTGTGGCATTCGACGCAGCGAATTGGTGGGGCTCAATCTCTCCGACGTCTATGAAGATCGCATTCGTGTGGTTGGCAAAGGAAACAAGGAACGGATGGTCTATTTTGGGACTTCTTGCCGAAAGGCCATTGACGACTACCTGGTTGAACGCAACAAAAAAATCCTGTCTGACAATCGCGCTCTCTTTGGGTCCCGGGATTACAACCGAATCAGCGTAGCAGCCGTCCACCGTCTGGTGAAAAAGCACATGTTAGCCGCCGGCTTGGACGCCAGTCAGTTTTCTGCCCATAAGCTACGTCATACTGCTGCAACCCTCATGCTGTCTAATGGTGTGGATGTGAAAACGGTCCAGGAGGTTTTGGGCCACGAGAATCTGAATACAACTCAGATATACACCCATATTGAAAGCACAGAGCTAAAAATTGCAGCTGAGGCAAATCCCATTTCCAAATTGAAGCCTGAAAATGGGGAGTAGCCTCCGCTACTCCCCTGCCCCATTGCTTTAGGCGCCTGCTTCCAAAAGAATGGCGCCATCTTCCTGATTCTGACTGATGAAATAAGATCGGGTTTCGTTCTCTCCACAGTGCAGCGTCAGACGCAGTCCGGCTTGCGCATCGGTCAGGTCCGCAGTGATGAGCAGCAGATCCTGCCCGGTCAGGCGGTTTGCTGCAAAAACTACTTGGCTGGATCCGGTTTGCTGATTCTCTGCGCTCCAGCTCCCTTGCTCCAACTGGACACGGTGAATGACAGAACCGGAAAATACGGCGACTTTGGTTCCATCTGTTTTTAAATCCACAAGTATGTTCTCCTCAAATTGAGTCGAATCCACTTGTTCCTGGTGGGCTGCATTCAGAGAGAAGGCGCCCTCATATGTGGTTGCTTCCGGAAAGTATTCCTCCTTGAGGATGCCCCGAAGCTCTGCATACGGAATTTCAATATCCACCTCACCAACCACATAGGGTGCGATTTCATAGGGTGAAAAATAGAAGTGCATTCCTGTATCAGAAAAGTACCAAGATGCGCTGGAAACATGCTCCAAATTGAAATGCTCCCGAACAATCTCTTCATAGCCGTCGTTCCAAACGGACTGGTTCGGGTCCAGCTCCCGACTACGCTGGTCCAGGCCATCCATTACCTTCAGATAAAGTGCTTCCACGACGTCTGTATTGGACAGTATATCCGACAGAGTCAAAACGTCTCCGGATGCTGCATCAAAGCTGCAGGAGATCCGTGTGCAGTTGGGATGCACACCGCCGGAAAAGCTCCAGACAGCGCCGGAAAAGCTGACGGTCGTGGCATCCACGCGGGCCGGGACAAATGCAACCTGGCAGGAGTAGGGTACCCAGCTGCTGTCACCGGTATAATCTTGCCTGGCCCAGTTTAAAATTTCCTCCACCGAACCGGCCGCTTCTTTTCCGCGCTCTTCCATTGTACTGGTGATCTTTTCGCTGGCATCCGGTGCATCTGGGAGGATTGCTGTAATGGTCTGGTACTGGTACCGAAAAATCGTGGTTCCGTTTTCGTCCGTTTCTTCCTCCAGAACGGGGATCAGGGATACCGCCACCAAGGGGATTTCTTGTGTTCCGGTTACTGGGGGAGTCGTCTCCCCCTCGGAGGGAGCTTCTGAGGGAACCGCAACTTCCGTAGGGTCCTGAGTCGGATCTGTGACTTTTTCTGGCACTTGGGTCACAGAAGCCTCCGTCCCTTCCGTTGGAGTTGTTGGAGCGGCTGTAGAAGAAACGGAGGGCTCCCCTTCTTCCTGCTGCTGACAACCGCAAACAGACAAGATCATACTCAAACATAAGGCTGCTGCAATCCATTTTCTCATTTTACACGACCTCCGTTTTCCATTATTCCGTAATCCAATGGTAGGCTCCATCTTCATAAGCCAGGCCAAAATACACACTTTGCGTGATACCATTTCCAGAATCGTACTGCATGCATATATTTCCCCGTTCCACTGCTGCATCCGCTTGAATGACCACCAGATTTGAGTCTGACAGATAATTTGCCGCATAAATTGATTGCCGCAAAAACGGCTGTTCCTCCACCCAATCAACCAGGGACAGGGAGAGATTGTAAACCGTATCGCTGCCGTACATGGCAAAGGTTACGTTGGAATCATTGGTTGCAGCCTCCACATATTCTACGGTTTGATACTGTTCCGGATTCATGTTTGCAGGAAAAGAAAGGACAGGTGCAGCAGCCTTGGCCGCGGGGTCGGCAGCAGCGGGGAAATACTCTGGCTTTAAAATTCCCTTCAAATCCTCGTAGGGGAATTCGATTTTCACCACGCCTGCGGCATAGGGAGAGATGTCATATGGATTGAAAAAAACCACAAGGCCAGTATTGGAAAAATACCAGAAATCGGTCTGGGTACACAATGCATCCGGTTGAAATCTCTCTGCCACCACACTCTCATACTCTGGAAACAAGCCAAACCCATCTGCTTTTTCCTGAAGTCTTTCCAGAATCATGAATTCCAGGGCACGAGTCCCTTTGGGCTGCAAAACCTCTTCCAGGGACAGCCGGTCTCCGTCTTCCAGGCTGAAGTTGAAGGCTTCCTGGACATTGTTTGGATGGGCTCCGCCTGTATAGCTGCTGAAATATGTTGTCATGGAAAACGCGATGCAGTCCAGTCGGGTGATGGCATCCAGCGTGTAGTAGCTGTATCCATAGAAATTCAGCATTTCATCATCTGCCAGAAGCGTATGATACGTGTCAGAAGCCAGGGACGATAGCTTGGCTGCTTCTGCGTCAGATTCCTCCCTACGCTCTTGCAGCACAGTGTTGATCTGCAACTCCGTCTCCGTGACAGCCGGCAGAAGGAAGGAGGTTTCTTGAATTTGCTTTGTGAAAAGAACGGTGTCGTCTATCGTATCACAAATGCGTTCTGTATTCGTTGTGGCGGAAGCACGAAAATCTGGCACCAGAGTTATGCTGGAAGATTCCTCTTGTGGCTCTTCTGGGTTGGGCAGCAAAAGCTCGCTGCTCTCCTGCACCTGGGATTCAACTGGCTCTGGGGTTGCGTTTTCCGCCATCTTCTGCTGCATGCCACTGGCACATCCAAATAAGAGAACAGCAATGCACACAAGTAACGAAAAAAACTTTTTCATAATTGCCACCCCTCTCTTTCGCAAGTTGCGCTTCTATCTTACCATAGAGGCAACGGGTTTGCAACACGTCGAATTCATTCTTAATATCTTAAATATCTGCGTTTTTCTCGATTTTATCAAAAAAGCCGGAAATTTTCAACAAACAGCCCATATTCTTACCAAAAAACTCCAAAAGGCCCTGGATGACCCTTCACGGTCCTCAAATTTGCGCTTTACAACAAGTAGAAAATCCATTAAAATAGACATGTATTTCAACTGCTGCTCCGGCAGCACAACTGTTACGTGTAAAAGTAAAGAGGAGGTCTGTCAATATGTCTGTCAAGCGTATCGGTGTTTTGACCAGTGGCGGCGATGCACCAGGTATGAATGCCTGCGTGCGGGCTGTGGTCCGGACGGCGCTCTATCGCGGGATTGAGTGTTATGGCATTCGCCGGGGGTGGAATGGGTTGATCCACGGCGATATTGTAAAATTGGATGAGAAAAGTGTGGCCCACATCATCAACCGTGGCGGCACCATTCTTTACACAGCCAGAAGTACAGAGTTTATGACAGAGGAAGGACAGCGTAAGGCTGTCAGTACATGCAAATTCCTGGGGCTGGATGGTATTGTTGCCATTGGCGGTGACGGAACCTTCCGCGGCGCACAGGCGCTCTCCAAATATGGCATTTCCGTGGTAGGAATTCCTGGTACCATTGACAACGACATCAGCTGCACCAATTATTGCATCGGCTTTGATACGGCAGCCAATACCGCCATCGAATGCATTGACAAGCTGCGGGACACGATGCAGTCTCACGAGCGCTGCTCTGTGGTGGAGGTTATGGGCCGCAATGCCGGATATCTGGCCATGTATGTTGGCCTGGCTACAGGCGCCACTGCAGTTTTGGTGCCGGAAGAGCCCATTGATTTTGACCGGGATGTGATCGAAAAGATCCGTCAGGCCCGTTTGAATGGATTTACCCATTACATGATCGTCGTTGCAGAAGGTGCAGGAAGCGCCGCAGCGATTGCCGCAAAGATCAAAGAAGAAATCGACCTGGACCCTCGGGTGACGGTGCTGGGGCACATTCAGCGCGGCGGTACCCCCTCTGCGCGGGACCGGGTCAATGCCACAAAAATGGGCTACTGCGCGGTGGAAATTCTGCGCCAGGGAAAAAGCGGACGGATCATCTGTACCCAGAACGGCATGCTGACCGATGTAGATATTGACGAAGGCTTGGCCATGGAGAAGAGCATCCAGCAGGGTGAGGTGGATGTGTTTCAAGCCATGACCGGTATTTAACCCAGATTGATCCCATTGGGGGTGCTGCAAATGTTTGCAGCACCCCCAATTTTGTTACGGGCGATACGCATCTGGCAGCTGCCCCGGTTCTTTTCCCTGATCGCCCGCTGGTGGCTGTCCGCCAGGTCCGGCCCCATCTGGTGGCGTCATCTCTCCTGGGTCACCATTTCCAAAGCCATCAGGCCGCCCTGGCCTCCCGCCTCCCGGCCCCCATATCCCGTTGGAATTGGTAGCCATACCGGTCAATGTGACCTCCTCGGTCTGCTCTCCTGCTGTGACGGTATAGGTGCCACCGGAAACCAGCTCCGGTGTGCTGACCACCACGCTTTGATAATCCTTTGTGGGAGTATAGGTACAAATTACGTTTCCCTCAGAATCCGTAACGGTCATGTCTGTTCCTCCGGGAATGGGGGTGGCAAAGGCAATCAGGAAGGAGTACTGACTGGAGGTTTCTCCAAATCCAGAGGCCATGCCGGCGCTGCCTGCTGCAATGACTGTCCCACCGGTGACTTCTGCCACGGAGCCATAATCCAGAGCGCCATCGCCGGAGGAGGTGGGACCACTGATCAAAACGCAGCCCCCGTCAACATATAAGCCGCCATTGGAATCCAGTCCATCCCCACCGGCGTCCACCTGCAACGTTCCGCCTGTGATTCGAATCCAGCAGTCTGAATTTGCCTGATCCCAGAAGCGATCCTGGGGAGCTGCTGACATTTCATCGGAGCCGCCTGCGGAATTCAGACCGTCATCGGATGCCTTGACAGTAATTTCTCCGCCAGAAATGGTAATTTGCATGCCCTCAATCCCCTCGTAGCTGGAGTCAATTTGCACAGTTCCATCGCTGATGGTCAGCTCCCCATCACTGTGGAAGCCATCATCTCCAGTGGATATGGTAAATTCACCACCGGTCACATATAACGTGCCATTGGAATGAACGGCATCATCATAGGTATCTAACTGGAATGTGCCGCCGGATATCTCGATGGCAGTACCTGCTTTCAGTCCCTTTGCGCTGTCTGTATCGGAGCTTGCTGCCTGCGCCGTATTGGAGCTTCCGCCACCTGCTGCCACATGAAAGCTTCCACCGGAAATTTGCAATGTGCTCTCAGCCTGAATTCCGTCCGAGGCGGCAGTAATTTGGAAGGTCCCATCCCCGATGAATACATAGCCTTGGCTGGGATCCTGATCTTCGTTGGACTGGATGCCGTCTCCCCCGGCCTGAATGGTCATGTCAGCTGCCAGGATCTTCACACCGGCCTTCCCTTTTACTCCGTCATTTGCAGCCGTAATATGAAAGGCACCGCCTGTAATGGAGAGAATGTCTTTGCAGAAAATGCCATGATGGTAGTTGCCTGTGACATCCAAGGTACCCTCTCCATTGATGGTGAGAGCTCCTTTGGAGTAGAGACAGGCGTTGGGCTCGTCTTTCCCATCCTCCAAGGTATAGGTCAGACTGTCTGTCAGTGAATTTACTGTGCCGTCAGACAACAGTACCACTACCTTTTCAGCTTGCTCCACCCACAGCGCAGGACCATCTTGGCTGGCGATGGATAGACCGTCCAGTACCAGCTGCACCTCCTGGCCCTCCGCCCGGATTCGGAGCTGCCCCAAAAGGGAGCCGGACAGCACATAAAGACCACCCTGGGTGATGGTGATGACGCCGTCGGATATCTCTGCCCCACTTCCGCTGATTTTCGCAGAGGTATCCAGACAGGTAATATTCGTCGCGGTAGTCTCATCATATCCCACCTCCAAATCAGAGGCAGAAAAGCTCTGGTTTGCTGTAGGGGCGACTTCCGGCTCTGTGCTTTCTGCCCCTGTGGGCGCAGCGCAGCCGGTCAGGCAGCTGATGGCCCATATAACAGCCGCCAGAGCTGCCAGTTTTCCCATATATTGATGCATCGACTGGTTCCTCCTGTTACAGCAAGTCGTCCTGGGAAGTAACCTTACCACAGGAAATTTCCAAGTTCCCATTCCGGCAGCGCAAGTCATCCAGGAGAGCTTTCTCGCTGATGCCGCCTTTTAAAACGATTCGGTAGCACAGCTTATACATGCTTCCCATATTGGCAGTCCGCACATTCTCCAGTTCCCAACGTACTGTGTAAGTATCAAAAAGATCGTCAAAAGCTCCTTCATAATCCAGGACCTCGGGAATGGTCATGCGCAGTATGCGCTCTCCCTTGGCGCTCTTTCCAAAGCCGGAGACGGATAGCAGCAGGTTGACCAGGCACATCAGACCCGCAAATAAAGCTGCAACGGCCAAATAACCCATGCCTGTCGCCAGGCCGATGGCCATGGCCAGGAAAATACTTCCAATTTCCCGGGCGCCTCCGGGTACAGAGCGGAAGCGAATCAAGCTAAAAGCCCCTGCTACCGCGATGCCGGTGCCAATGCTGCCATTGACCAGCATAATGACGGTCTGCACTACAGCAGGCAGCATAACCAAGGTCAAAAGAAAACTGCGGCTGCAGGCGCTTCCGTGGGCATGGGTCCAGGCGATCAGAAGACCAAGGAGCAAAGAAACTGCCGTACATGCCAAAAATGGTCCCAATTCAAATGCAGAGCTACCGGTTTGAAAAACACTGGAAAAAATTTCATGAAGCACAAATAATCTCTCCTTTCTGTTGGCTATTTGCCTGGGAGCTTTCCGGAATTCTGCTCATATACGCGCTTTCCCGGTAGGCAGTCCCATATTTGGAAAAAGAGGTGGGAAATACCTGTAAGCGGTTGAAAAGCCGGGCCATCCACAGGGGCATGACATCTGGCAGTTTAATTTCCATCAGCCACTGGTCTTCCGGGAGAAGCAAGCGGCCTTCTGTGCTGCCGTCCAGGTGCAGGTTTTGATCTCTCCACCTTAAATTCCAATCAAAGGTGACACGAAGGCCGGAATTTTCCAGGCCATACAACGCCACACGTTCATAACCAATGTACGCTGCCGGGACCAATTCCCGGTAAAATTGGCGCATATAGTCCACCTCTCGTAAGACCTGGGTGTCCCTGGCTGGCCGGCATCCATGGTAGAGGTACGCCTCTGCTTCCTTCAGGGGCATCTCCACTCTGCGCTTATACACGATGCCCTTATATTTCTTTTTTACTTCCACGTAAACCGGGTCCTGGGGGCCAGGCAAACCATAGCAACGCAGACGGAGCTTTTCCTTGTAAACTGGTTTTTCCAGGGAGCTACGAACCAGCCGGCGATCTGGCGTATCGAAATAGATGCTGGATATGTGGCTGATTCCGTACTGATCAGACTCCATATAAGGGGTGAGCTCCAGCCGAAGTTTCTGGTAAGTATCCGTGTCTAGTAAATACTTTTGCTCAAACCGTTGAAAACAGCTGCACAGTTCCATATTTTCCTCCTCTTCCTATGTTTTATTGACATTCTACCGCCGGAACCTTAAAGCAAGTTGAGGAAACCAGTAAACAAATTGTAAATGCCATGCCGGACAGCGCAACCGCTGCCACAGCATGGCATAATGTTTGGCTAACAATTATGAAAAGGAGACGGTAAAGCGAATAGATTTCGGCTCCACAGCCTCTGCAGAGATTTTGGCATGATGCGCCAGGCAAATGGATTTGGCGATGGAAAGCCCAATTCCATATCCGCCTGTCTCCCGGGAGCGGGAGGTATCTGCCCGGTAGAAGCGGTCGAACAGGCGATTCAAGTTTCCTGTGGGAAGCTCCGTGCAGGTATTTTCTACCCAAAGGCAGAGTGACTTCCCCTGCTTATCCAGGTGCACCACTACCTTGCCGCCCGGTCCGGCATATTTGATTGCGTTTTCCATCAAAATGGAAACCAGCTGCCGCAGGCTGTCTGCATCGCCTGTGACAAATGCGCCGGGCGCCACCTGAAGGGAAAGGGAAACCTGATTGGCGTTTGCCAACACATCAAATGACTCTGCCGCCTGAGAAATCAGGGAGCTGAAATCCAGCAGCTCCATGTGCAGCTCCGGACGCTGGGCATCCAGCTTCGTGAGAGCCAGCATAGATTGCAGCAACCCGTCCATGCGGGATACCTGGTTGCGAATGCTGTCTGACCATTGACTGGTTCCCACCGTGAGCTCCAGCACATCGTTGTTGGCAGATATGATGGCCAGGGGAGTCTTCAACTCGTGACTCGCATCTTCTAAAAATTGCTGCTGCTTTTCCATCGCCTCTTCTATGGGGCGGATGGCCCGCCGCGAAAACAAAGCCGCAATACAGGAGACGGCAGCAAAGGCAACTGCGCCAATGGCGCAGGAGAGCAGCAGAAAAAAACGGTCGCTGCTCCGCTCTGTGCTGCAGTCCAGGAAGATGACCATACTTCCGGAATCCTGGGTCAATACACGGTAGCGGTAATGTCCCTGGTATCCCCGGGATGTTCCCCCTCTGGCAACGCACTGTCCGTAGGATACCGCCTCTTCAGAAGAAACTGCAGCGATACGTCCGGTGTTGACGCGGACGGCATTGCCATGTTCATCCAGCCAAACAACGAAAAACCGGGTTTTAAATCCGGTATCCTCATTCATACCCGCCGGCTTGGTGGTCATCTCCCGCTTGCCGGGGGGCCTTTTGGAATCTGGAAACCGGCCATTATTATCGGAGAGATAACGCAGCATTTCATCGGCGCGTTTTGCTGTGTTGTGGTACTTCAACAGGTTGATGGAGCCGAGAAGCAGGAGGATAACCAAGCCCAGGGAGAGCATCACGATGCAGATAAATTTGCGCTGAAGCCGCCGAATCACTGCGCCGCCTCCCTGTTTGCCAGGAGGTAGCCCACGCCCCGGTTTGCCTTGATCTCGACGGCGCTCCCCACTGCCTGCAGCCTTTTTCGGAGCCCAGAGATATAGACCCACACCACCCCCAGCTCCGCATCGGTGTCATAGCCCCAGATGCGGGAGAAAAACTGGTCTGTGGGAATCACTCGATTGGGATGTTCCATCATCAGCTCCAGAATTTGAAATTCTTTATTGCCCAGCCGCTGTTCCCCGGCAGGTCCAGACAAGTTGAACGTTTCCCGGCTCAGAGCCAGGTCTCCAAAACGCAGCAAATTGGTAGCTGTCTCCGTCCGTCGGCGTGTCATAGCCCGGATTCGGGCCAAAAGTTCCCCCATGGCAAAGGGCTTCACCAGATAGTCATCCGCCCCCATATCCAGGCCGCGAATGCGGTCATCCACTTGGGATTTGGCGGTAAGGAGTAAGATGGGAATGCCGTTTCCGGACTCCCGCACCTGACGCAGCACCGTCAAGCCGTCCATTTTGGGCATCATAATATCCAAAATGGCGCCATCATATTGACCATGCCGAATGTAATCCAAGGCCTCCTGCCCGTCATATACAGGGTCAACTGAATAGTGGTTGTGCTTTAAAATTGCGCAAAGCGCATCAGACAGCTCGTGTTCGTCCTCTGCCAGCAGCAGTCGCATCCATCTCTCCCCTTCCGGACTTCTGGAAAATAGGCAGTCTATGCCTTTGGGTGGCACTTATTGTAAACGCTTTTTAAATTTGGGCTCACCAGCTGGGTGTACAGCTGGGTGGAGGAAATGTCGCTGTGGCCCATCATTTCCTGAATGGCGTGGAGATCCGCCCCGTTTTCCAGAAGGTGCACCGCAAAGCTGTGCCGCAGGGTATGGGGTGTGATGTCCTTTTCAATATGGGCCGTTTCCTGATAGTGCTTCAGAATTTTCCAGAAACCCTGACGGCTCATACGCTCCCCACTCACATTTACAAACAAGGCCGGTTCTCCGGGGGCCGCCACCATGCCGGGACGAACCTCCCGCATGTAATTGGACAGTGCCTTCACCGCTCCGGGGTACATGGGAACCAGGCGGGTCTTCTTCCCGCCGCATTTGACGAAACAGCCATCCAGGCTCACATCTTCCACATTGAGGCCAATGAGCTCGCTGACCCGCAGGCCAGTGGCATACATCACCTCCAGCATGGCACGGTCCCGATACCCTTTGGCGTCCACGCAGGCGGGCTGAGACAAGAGCAGCTCTACCTCCCGCCCGGTTAGAATCTGGGGAAGCTTTTTCTCGCCACGTTCTACATGTACATGCTGCACCGGCGTTTCCCGCAGAAAGCCGGAGGACACCAAATACGCGAAAAAGTTCTTCAGGCTGGCCAAAGAGCGGGAAATGGTGGCGCAAGAGCGCCCTTGGGCAGAGAGCTGGTGGAGGTAGTCTGCAATATTCTGTTGTGTTGCGTCCACCAGCTCTGCCTCCTCAGTGTCGCGCAGCCAGCCGGCAAATTGCCGGATGTCCCGCAAATATGAGACGGTGGTGTTGCCAGACGCCTGCTTTACATTGACCAGGTAATTCTCATAGGCAGAGATCAGATCCAACATAAGACAGCGTTCCTTTTTATGTTGATATAAATGACTGGCTCAACTCCGCCACCACAGGCGATAACAGCCAGTTCAAAGCAAGGATACACAATACACTGAAGCAGCAGGCAAGTGCCAAATCCCGGGACAGGCCAGCCTGCCCCATTTGTGTGCGCCGCAGCAAAAACCAAAACAGGAAAACAAGGCACAAGGCCCGGCCTGCAAGGAGCAGGGCGGAAAAAACCCATCCCGCTGTGTGGAGCGCGGACACAAAGGCGCAGACAGAAAAAGAAAACAAAAAACCACACAACACACTGGGAATCAGCAGGTACCCAGTACACCGGCTGAAATACGCCAATACGCCAGCCAGGGTAAGTGGCAGCAGACAGCACAAAATTTGGGAGCTGACACCGCTACGCCCTTGCAAGATGCCGCTGCAAATCTCGTACAGGCCTGGAGCCGGCATCTTCGTGCAGATCAGACATCCTACACAGGACCCAACGGCGAAACTAATCAGCAGCGCTACCATCCAGTCTTGCATAGAGGTTACGCGAACATTATGATCAAAAAATCTGTGCATCCATCGGCCCTCCATTTTCATTCACGCCCAGATTCCGGAGGAGCTAGCCGACATAACTCGCACAGAACGCCGCATCAAATGCGAATTTACATCATTTTGCTTTTTTACTATACTCCAAATTCCGGAAAAATTCAAGGGCTATTCACCAAAAATACAGTTTTTGTAAATTATGTACATTTTTTATGTAAATCGCGTTATGTCAACTTTTGAAGCGCTTGCGAATTTGGATACGATCCGTATGCAAAAACAACCAGATATAGCGGCATGAAGCCAGACGGTCTCCCAAATATAGATTTTGCAAGGAGTCCTGCAAAATCTATATTTGAGGTAATTTGAAATTACCATTCTCCTGGTTTTGTACAAATTAACCGATCCGGTATTTCTTGGGAATCCGCTTGTGCCTCTTCCCTACGCCAGCGCCAGCAATGCCCGCCACAGCGCAAGTCCCCAAAACCAAGGCGGCTGTCACGGGAATCCCCTGGTACTTGCCTCCGAAGAAAAAGGCGGTTGCAGCAAACAGCATCAGCAGATCGCCCCCACCCACAAGCAAGCAAATCACCATAGGCTTGCTGCCGGCTAGCTTTGCTGCGCTCCATGCGCCGGCCGCAACAGAGACTGCCAAAATTCCGATTGCCAGTGCACCGGTCATTTCTTGCCCCAGCATCTGCCTGTCCATCAGCGTTGCAAAGAATGCAGACAACCCCAGGGTCAGGGCAATGCTGATGCCGATGCCAATGGCCAAAGGTTTTCCAAAACCGGAGGCAGAACGGCCACTCCCCTTTGGCATTTCCCACTTTTTTCTGCTCATGTAATCGCTCCCCTTTCCATTTCAGCCTATGCGCCTGTTGCCGGATTCAGAACCGGCGCCCTTGGAGAAGCACAACGCAAAAAACTGGACCTCATTTCTGAGGTCCAGCGAAAGGAAAGCGTCTGTATTTGCGAAATATTCATAAGCAATTGGGCCATATTTGGCGGCAGAGACCGTGAATTTCTCCCTTTATGCTGCAGCTCCTTCTGTTAGCAAGTTGCGCCGCCGGTCAGGTGCAGCTGAGCATCCAGAATCTCCTGCTTCCGTCCCAGAATTTCATCCGACAGGATCTCCTTTTCCACATAGTCAAAGCCCAGGCGGTGGATGGTGTCTGCGAGCCGCTCGCCGGTTTTGCCCTGCTCGCGGAAGAAGAGAATCGTCTTCTCCACCGTGCGCAGCAGCTCCTCTTCATCGGTGAAAATCCGGTTGAGGGGCTGGCCGTGGGCGATTTTTTTGCCCCAACGGCCGCCAATGTAAATCTTATAGCCGGGAACGCCGTCCTCAATCACGTCAAAGGGGCAGCGACCGATGCACCGGCCACAGTTGTTGCACAGCTCCTGGTTGATGGTTAGCTCACCGTCTTCCAGTTTGGCAGCCTGCATGGGGCAAGTGTTTACGATTTGGCACTTTTTACAGCCGTTGCAGGAGTCCGGATCTACATTGGGAACCAGCTGCCCAATGATGCCCAAATCGTTCAGAGTGGGCTTAACACAGTTGTTGGGGCAGCCGCCGCAGGCGATTTTGAATTTGTGAGGCAGCTTAACCGAGTGGTAGCCCAAATAAAACTGCTGGTGGATTTTTTCACTCAGAGCGAAGGTGTCATACAGGCCGTACTGGCAGGTGGTTCCCTTGCAGGAGACCACCGGACGGACCAGGGAGCCAGTGCCGCCAGTAATGAGGCCAGCCGGAGCGATGAATTCCTGGAAGGCGGGAATGTCGTCAAAGTGAACGCCCCGGATTTCCACGGTGAGACGGGTGGTGAACTCTACTTCGCCGCTGCCAAATTTCTCAGCGGCCTGAGCCAGGACGGCGGTTTGCTGCGCAGTGATCTTGCCGTTGACTGTAATCACCCGGGCGTTGAACAAATCGGTGCCTTTGTTGTTCAGGAAGCCCAGAGCTTTGACCCGCTTGATTTCTGCAGCGCTGATGGTACAAGCCATAAATATTTTCTCCTTTTCTTTCTGTCCTGATTTCTGGTTTTGAGTTTGGGATTAGTCCAGGGAGATGTCGGTGAAAAGGTTGCCACCCTCCAGAACCTTGACATGTTGGTAGCCAAAGGCCTTCAGCCGGTTTTGCAGTAGATATGCCCGCTTGCCTTTGTTGCAGATCAGGAGAAGCTTCTCCTCCGGTCCAAAGTCCTTCAGCGGCCCCGTCACCGAGGTCAGATCCACATAGGGCGCCCCCTCGATGGTAGGCTTCAGGGAAGCGTCTACAATGCGGTAGTCCTTTGCCAGGCCTTGGGCAAACTCCGCTGGGGTAAAGGTCTCAAAGGCCCCGCTGAGCTTGTTCTTCAAAACGTTTAAGGTGTGGGCGAAGGGATGAATGGCGGTGGAGAAGGGTGGCGCATAGGCAAAGTCCGCCCCGTCCAGCTGGTCCAGGGTGGCTCCGCACTGAATGGCCGTAACTGTGATGTCCACGATCTTGTCCACAGCGCCGGGACCGGCCACCTGCACGCCCAGAAGCCGCTGGGTGGAACGGTCTGCGATCAGCTTCATGGTGAAGGTTGCCGCACCGGGCATGTAGTGGGCCTTGTCATCTACAATGGTCACCACGCTGATGGGGTCAAAGCCCTCTGCCTTTGCCTGAGCTTCCGTGAGGCCGGTCCGGCCTACGTTCAGGCCGGGCAACTGACAGACGGCTGTGCCCAGGGAGCCGCGATACCGCAGTTCTTTACCCATAATGTTCTGGGCAATGATCCGGCCGTTGATATTGGCTGTGGAGCCCATAGGAGACCAGGCTGGTTTTCCCGTGATGGCGCTGTGGACCATGGCGCAGTCTCCGGCGGCGTAAATGTCGGGATCGTTGGTCTGACCCGCCTCATTGGTCAGCAGGGTTCCTTTTACCATTTCCAGGCCCGTGCCATCCAGGAAGGCGGTATTGGGCCGGATACCGGCGCTGAGGACCACCAGGTCTGCCTTATAGGCTTTCCGGTCAGTCAGAACTTTTTTGACTTTGCCGCCTTCCCCCTCCAGGCCGGTCACACGAACGCCGGTGACCACCGGGATGCCGGCATCCGCCAGCTTTCCTTCTATGTAAGTGGCAAACTCCCCGTCAAAGCCAGGCAGAACATGAGGCGCCATGTCCAGCACAAAGGGTTTCACTCCATCTTTTGCCAGGTTTTCTGCAATCTCCAGGCCAATATAGCCGGCGCCCACAACCACAGCCCGTTTGATTCCGCCATCGGAGATCAGATTCCGCAGGGCAATGGCGTCCTCTGGGGTGCGCATGAAGAACACATTTTCCAAATCCACGCCCTCAATCGGCGGACGGACTGGACTGGCTCCTGTCGCAATGACCAGCTTGTCATAGGAATATACCGTCTTTTCCCGGGTGTCCAGGTGAACGGCGGTCACTTGCTTGGCATCACGGTCCACTTCCACGGCTTCCATCCGGGTTAAAACCCGAGCTCCGGTCAAGGCCTCATATTTCTGGGGTGTGTTGACAATCAGGGACTCCTTTTCCTCAATCACATGCCCCACATAGTAAGGAAGGCCGCAGCCGGCATAGGAGATGTCAGCCCCTTTGTTTAAAATCAGGACTTCGTTGTTCCGATCCTCCCGCATCAGCTTGGCGGCAATCTTTGTTCCGGCTGCAACACCGCCCAATATAACAATTTTCATAATACGCTCCTCCCGTGTGAATTTGACATTGCTGTGCTATGTGATATAATGGCTACGACACGGGGGCACCCAGTTTCCAGACCTGCCGGGAAAGCGCTGCCATAGCCACTTCACTGTAGTGGATATATAACGCCATTTTACCATTCCCTGCTGTGGTTGTAAAATAGGAAAATTTGAATTCTACTATTGGTTTTTCCAATAGCATCTGACGAAGGAGTGACGACCAGTGGCCACGTTGAAGCAGCTACATATCTTCCTTGCCGTTGCCGAAACGCTCCAAATGAGCGAGGCAGCCAGAAAACTGTACGTTTCCCAGCCGACGGTCAGTCAAACGATTTTAGAGCTGGAACGGGAGTTTGGAGCGGTGCTTTTTGAGCGTTCCCCACGATATTTGAAGCTGACAGCGAAGGGCGCCCTTCTCTGGGAATACGCTCAACAGGTGGCAGACAGCTATACCCTGCTGGATCATGGAATGAAAAACATACCGTCTGCCCGGGAGCTTCGCATCGGCGCCACCATTACCATCGGTAATACACTTTTGTCTGGGATTGCTTCCGCCCTGAAAAAAAGCCAGCCGGATATTTGCCAGCATCTGTATGTAGAGAACACCCAGGCTCTGGAAAGCCGTCTGCTGCAGGGGGAAATAGACATTGCCTTTATAGAAGGTGTCATACGTAGCGACAAGATAGTCAAGCTCCCCTTTGCACAGGACGCTCTGGAGTTAATTTGCGCCAAAGGACACCCCCTGTATGGCCAAAAGCAAGTGCGGGCAGAGGAGCTGCGCAATCAGGACTTCATCCTGCGGGAGCAAGGAAGCGGAACCCGCAACATATTTGAGAACTATATGCGCACTGCGAAAATTCCCATTCACGTTGTGGGAGAGTCCACCAGCAGCACAGCAATCATTGAAATGGTGATGCGTGGACTGGGCTTGGGTGTGCTCTCCCGGCTATGTGTCCAGCGGTATACTTCCGAGCAGCTGATTTGCTCCTGCACCATCCAGGGTATGCCGATGAACCGGTATTTTTACATTTGCTATTTGGCTGGTCATCCGGTGACCTCTCAAATGGCCGACTTGATCCGCCTCTCCCAGCAGACTGTGCAGCTGGCTTAGCTCTCACGAAGAAGGAATTTGTAATGAAACCATGGCAGCATTTTAAAACCATTACCCGCCACCGGCTTTTGGTGATGGTAAACTGTTTCCGGATCGGACTCATCCGTCAGGGGCTGACCCATGACCTTTCCAAGTACTCCCCGACGGAGTTTTGGACCGGAGCCAAATATTACCAGGGAATCCGCAGTCCCAATGCCGCAGAGCGGGAGAAAAAGGGTTATTCTGCCGCCTGGCTGCATCACAAGGGCCGGAACCGGCATCACTACGAGTACTGGACAGATCTGAATCCTGCCACCCGTCGATACGAGCCGGTTCCAATGCCCAGACGGTATCTGGCGGAGATGGTGATGGATCGCATTGCCGCCAGCAAAGTCTACCGGGGAAAGCAGTACACGGATGGCTCCCCCTTGGAGTACTTTTTGATGTCCCAGGAAGGTCCCTTGATGCACCAGCAGACCGAACGCCAATTGACCATGCTCCTCACTATGCTCCGGGATCAGGGGGAAACGGCCACATTCCGTTTTATCCGGGAGATGGTGCTCCCGGGAAAGGACTTCTGAGGAGTGGATATGACTGGTCCCTCCAACCGACCTGGTACAGGGCCCAATCAGGAGCTTACCAGAATGCCCATGGCAATCTGCGTGGGCTTTTGATTTTGCTGCAGAAACAATTGCAAAGTTACGCAGAAAATATCCAAACGAAAAAGGCCGCAGGAAGCCTGGGAAGCGGTTCAAAATTGGGTTGTTGGAAAAAACAAAATGGCTATATGTTGAATGCCTGATAGAACTTCCGTTGTGTTGGAATTAGCCCAACGACTGCAGGGAGTGAAGACAGCGAAGACAGACATTTTTTTCCCGGTAGGACAAAATGTCCTGAGACGAGCCGCAAAAAATGCAAGTCTCTTCATATTTCCGCAGCACCACGGAAGCGCCGTCTACGTAAATTTCCATTGCGTCCTGCTCGGCAATGTCCAGCGTCCGGCGCAGCTCCGCTGGCAGGACGATGCGCCCCAGGTCATCTACTTTGCGAATAATACCCACCGATTTCATGTAAAGTCTCCCCTTTTCCATTCTAATGTGATTCGGTAATCTTCTATTAATAGAAGCCGTGCCCTGTCTCTGTTCCCTATTATAAATGATTCGACAACATCTGTCAAATATTTCATTTGGTAAAACACGAAAAAAATATCGTATAAATGGCTTCTGTATTTCATACAGTCCTCTGAAAGGAGGGCTTGTCATGGTGATGGCCTATATCTGGACTGGAATGGTCCTGACAGCAGTGTTGTTTTCCTTTTGGAGTGGCGCTGGCGGCGTCCTGTCCCAAGCTGTTTTGGAGGGGGCTCAGGCAGGTGTTACCCTCACCCTGTCCATGGCGGGGGCGGTATGCCTTTGGTCCGGCGTGGGACGAGTCATGGAGTGCGCGGGGCTGAACCGGATTTTGGCCCGTTTCCTGGGACCGGTGATTTGCCGCTTATTTCCCAGCTCCCGAAAGGACCCCAAGGTAGGGGAGCTGGTCTCTGCCAATGTCTGTGCCAACCTACTGGGATTGGGAAATGCGGCCACTCCCATGGGGGTAGCCGCTACCCAGCGTATGGGCCGGTATGCAAAGCCCGGCGAGGCCAGTCATGAAATGTGCCGGCTCATTGTGATGAATACGGCATCCATTCAACTGATCCCTGCCAATGTGGCGGCAGTGCGGGCTGGACTGGGCTGTGCCGCCCCGTTTGACATTTTGCCTGCAGTTTGGGTTACGTCTCTGTGTTCGGTCTGTGTGGGGCTTCTGGCGGCCTTTCTCTTTCAGAGGGTGATCCACGATGACTGATTACATCATTCCCCTGCTTCTGGCCGGTGTGGCGCTGTTTGCTCTGGGGCGCCGGGAAAATGTCTATGAAGAGCTGCTGACCGGTGCAGCCGGAGGGTTGAAGCTCCTGGTCTCCATTGTGCCGGCGCTGATCGCGCTTCTGACGGCGGTTCACATGCTCCGGGCGTCCGGGGCTATGGAGGCAGCGGCCAGCTTTCTCTCCCCGGTCTTCTCGTTTCTGGGAATTCCGCCGGAGACTGCGGCACTGGTTCTGGTGCGGCCCATCAGCGGCAGCGCCGCTCTGGCGGTAGGGGCAGACTTAATGGCCCAGTATGGCCCGGACAGTCCCATCGGGCGAACTGCGGCCATCATGCTGGGCAGTACGGAGACAACCTTTTACACCATCAGCGTCTACTTTGGCGCCGCCGGTGTGCGCCGGACCCGATATGCCGTCCCTGCAGCGCTTTTGGCAGATCTCACCGGCTTCTGCATGGCTTCCCTCACCGCCCGGTTGTTTTTCTGAAATTTTCTCTGTACTTTTCCCCCCGCATTTGGTATAATGAAAGGTACGAAAACAGCAAGTGAGGAATACACCATGGAGAAAATTCTGAATCTGATTTCCGCCAAAATGGCAGACGCCTTTGAAGCTGCCGGATTTGACCGGTCCTATGGCCGGGTCACGGTCTCAAACCGCCCGGACCTGTGCGAATACCAGTGTAACGGCGCTCTTGCCGCCGCCAAAGCATATCACAAGGCGCCCATTCAGATTGCCCAGGCTGTGGCAGAGCAGCTGCATCACGAGGACTTTGAGTCTGTGGCTACTGCGATGCCCGGTTTTATCAATCTGCGGGTGTCCGGCTCTTTCCTGCAGGCCTATCTGTCTGCCATGCGGCATGACCCGTACTTCGGGGTGGAACAGGAGCCTGTGCCAAAGACCATTGTGGTGGATTACGGCGGCCCCAATGTGGCCAAGCCGCTGCACATTGGCCACCTGCGTTCTGCCATCATCGGCGAGAGCATGAAGCGGATTTACAAGTTTTTCGGCAATCACACCATCGGGGACGTGCATCTGGGCGACTGGGGGCTGCAAATGGGCCTCATCATCGCAGGACTTCAGGACAGGCAGCCGGAGCTGTGCTATTTTGACGGCAGCTTCACCGGTCCCTATCCCGAGGAAGCGCCCTTTACCATGACGGAGCTGGAGACCATCTATCCTGCAGCTTCCGCCCGGAGTAAGGAGGACCCTGCCTTTGCCCAGCGGGCCCACGAGGCCACCTTTGCCCTCCAGGAGGGACGGCCTGGCTACCGCGCCCTGTGGAAGCACATCATGGCGGTTTCTCTGGCAGACATTCGAAAGAACTATGACAATTTGGACGTCCATTTTGAGTCCTGGCTGGGTGAGAGCGATGCGCAGCCGGATATTCCCCCCATGCTGGAGCAGATGCAGGCCAAGGGCCTGGCGGTGGAAAGCGATGGCGCACTCATTTTCCCGGTCGCCGAAGATGGAGACAAGAAGGAAATGCCTCCCTGCATCCTGGTGAAATCCGATGGCGCCACCCTGTATGATACCACAGATCTGGCCACCCTGGTTCAGCGGGAGCGGGATTTCCATCCGGATAAGGTCCTCTACCTGGCGGATAAGCGCCAGAGCCTGCATTTTGAGCAGGTCTTCCGGGCCGCCCGGAAGGCAGGCATTGTCCGGCCGGAGACGGAGCTGGAGTTCCTGGGTTTCGGTACCATGAACGGCAAGGATGGCAAACCCTTCAAAACCCGGTCTGGCGGCGTCATGCGTCTGGAGCAGCTCATTGGGGACATCACCGAATTTGTCCGGAAAAAGGTTGTGGAAAATCAGATCGTAGAAGCGGATCAGGTGGAGGAGACCACCCGCCGGATTGCTATGGCTGCCCTCAAGTACGGCGATCTGTCTAACCAACCTACCAAGGACTATATCTTTGATATGGACCGCTTTGCAGCCTTTGAGGGGAACACCGGTCCCTATATTCTCTACACCGTGGTCCGGATCAAGAGCATCCTGGCCCGGTACGGCTCCTGGCAGCACCTGGAGATCCAAGCCCCTGCCAGTGCGGCGCAAAAGGATCTGATGCTGGCCGTCACCAAGCTGGCTCCTGCTCTGGAGGGAGCATACCGGGACTCCGCGCCGAACCTGATCTGCAGCTATATTTACGAGCTGGCCGGCGCTGTGAATGCATTCTACCATGAAACCCGGATTTTAACAGAGGCGGATCCGAACCTCCAGGCCGGCTATATCGCCCTCATTGGCCTGGCCAAAGATATCCTGGAGCAATGCATCTATCTCCTGGGTTTTCAAGCGCCAGAAAAAATGTGATTGAGATACCTACGAACTCCCCCGCAAGAGGCCGTGCACAAAACGCACCGTTTCTTGTGGGGGAGTTCCCATATCGGTATTGCGAACGGTCGCCCAGCGTACCCCATCAGCAAAATTTTCTGGTTTTTCAAGTTTCCGGACAATTCGCACAGTCTCCGGTAAAAGGAAAGGCGCCTGTTGAGTCAGTCTGGAATGTGGGCAGAAAGAAACGGTCAGGGCAGGGCCCGGGTTTCCTGCCATGCATTTGCAGGAAACCCGGCAGACTCTGTCCTGACCGCCTTGTTTGCAAGGCCTTCCCTTATTTCTTGCGGAAGGACATGCAGTCGGTGCACTGGTCTACCGTGGGATTGCACTCGTGGGTACCCACCAGGATCTTGTCCAGGGAGCAGTAGTTGGCCTCATCGCAGTGGTTGGCGCAGGAGACAACGGTGCACTCGATGGATTTGTTGGCATGGCAGTTCATAAGGCTGGCCTCCTTTCCTTTGGTTCGGGAGTAGTATGTCCAGGAAGGGGCGGTTCATTCGGAAAATCCCGCCTGACCGCCGCCTTTTTTCGGTCATGCTTTGGAGAATTCTTCCATAGAAAATTTCCCGGGACACATTGCCTTTTCCCGGGAAATATGATACTCTAGCTACATGAGTCCCATTCGGGAGGCTGCGTGCAGCCTCCCGTATTTGAAGCGGATGGTCTGCGTTCTGTGGAAGCGGCATCCGCACATTCACTAGTATGCCCGGACTTTTCTGCCGGTGCATGGAAATTTTTGTATTTTTTCAGGAGGCTTTGTCATGGCTATGGTGTCCCCCTCCATCCTCTCGGCGGATTTTGTCAACCTGGAGCGAGATCTTCGGGCCATCGCCCGGTCCGGCGCAGATTACATTCATGTAGACGTCATGGACGGTCTCTTTGTCCCGAATCTGACCATTGGCATGCCTGTGGTCCAGGCCATTGCCCGGGTTTCCCAGCTGCCTCTGGACGTCCATCTCATGATTGACCGGCCCATCCGGTATGTAGATGGCTTCTGCCAAGCCGGTGCGTCCATCCTGGCGGTCCATTTGGAATCTGACACACCGGAGGGCATTCGGGCAGCTCTGGAGCGCACCCGGGCACTGGGGGTCCGGCCAGCCCTGGCCTTAAAGCCCGGCACCCCGGCCGAGGCCGCCCTCCCTTACCTGGAGCTGTGCGACATGATCCTGGTGATGACGGTGGAGCCAGGCTTCAGCGGTCAAGCCTTCATGGCCGATATGATGCCCAAGCTCCAGACCATTCACCATTGGATCCGGGAGCGCGGCCTTTCCTGCATCCTGGAAGTGGACGGCGGTGTGGGTCCCGCCACCTTCCAGACCTGTCTGGATCATGGCGCAGACCTGCTGGTGGCCGGCTCGGCCTATTTTCGCGCCCCGGACCGGGATGCCTTTGTGAAGCTGCTCCAGGGCGACCGGAAGGAGCTGCCCTGAAGCCTCACCGGCCCTGACTGCCCAAAAGGAACAGCAAAACCCGGACGGCCTGCACCATCTCCTGGCGGAACTGAGCGAAGACAGGTCCAAAGGTGGGGTGATTTTGGCTGTCTGAGTACAGGTTTTCAAACTGCCTGGCCTGAATCAGAAGCCGCAGAAGCGCCCGCTCCACCGGCTCCCGGCGGGGCTCCTGCCGGGGCTGGGGCCTGGGCCTCCCCCCCTGCTCCGACCGGGCCATACCGCGCAGACAAGCTGCCCGTTCCATAGCCTGGCGGTTCAGCCGGAGGAGCGCTTCCCGTCCGCCGGTTCCCATAGAGCGACTCAGCGCCTGACACTGGCGTCCAAAACCTTCCTCCTCCCAGGCCTGACGCAGAAGCTCCTGGGGCGTCCAGGACATCTCTGGCGGAGACAGTACAGGCTGCGGCGTAACAGGTGGCGCCGGGGACTGGGGTGGGGCTGGCCGGGACGGTGAAGACGACGGCTGCCGGTTCCATACCCGCTGCCAGATGGGATCTGTTTGGGATTTGTCAAATGGGTCCATGGTCATTCCTCCTTTCTCCATAGCTATGCAGCGCTTGGCGAGAGGTGCCGGAAATTTTCTCTTTTTTTGATGCAAGTTGGATGCATCCCCATTTTATTTTGAAGTCATCAAGGGACGTGGCTCTTTTGCGTAGAACCCTGAGAGAAGGAGAGGATTTGATATGACGAGAAAACACACATGGCCCATCCGGCTGCTGTGCCTGCTGCTGGTCCTGGCTCTGGCGCCGCTTCAGGTCCTGGCTGAGGAATGGCCGGGTATGGACGCCTTTGGCCTGCCGGAGGAGCTGCCCACACCCCCCTTTACCGACGTATCGGTCCATGCCTGGTACTATCCCTATGTCCGGGTGCAGCACACTCTGGGACTGATGGCCGGGACAGGAAACGATGCATTCTCCCCCAATGGCACCGTGCCCCTCACCCAGGGGTTGACTGTAGCTGTTCGAGTCTATGAAAAGTACTGGGGAATCCCAGACACCTCTGCAGAGCTGGGCTCGCCCTGGTATACATACTACATCAACCGGGCCAGGGAATACGGCATTCTGCCGCAAACTCTGGAGGGTGTCTCTGTTTTTCGGGCCGCCACCCGGGCGGAGCTGGCGGAGATTCTCAGCCGCAGCCTGCCGGAGGTGGAGCTGGAGCCCATCCATCAGGTGGATGCCTTGCCGGACTATACCTCCCAGGACCTTTACTGGAACGGAGTCATCACCCTGTACCGGGCCGGCGTCCTCATGGGCGACGACGAGGCCGGTACCTTCCGGCCAGACAGCAACATCCGCCGCTCCGAGCTGTCCGCTATCCTCACCCGGATGGTCCGGCCGGAATACCGGATTCAGCCCGACTCTCCCGACCCCATTGTGCCGGATACCGGCATGGACGCGTTCCAGCTGCCGGAGGAACTGCCGGAGCTGCCCTTTGTGGATGTGGCTTCCAATATCTGGTACTATCCCTATATTCAAGCGGCCTATGCCATGGAGCTGATGAACGGCATGGGCAACGATCGCTTTACCCCCAACGGTACCGTTCAGCTGAGCCAAACCGTAGCGGTAGCTGTGCGGATTTATGAAAAATATTGGGGCATCCCCGATACCTCCAGTGAGTATGCCCGTCCCTGGTACACCTACTACATGGACCGGGCCAAGGAATACGGCATTCTGCCGGACTCCATGGCAGGCAGCAGCCCGACCGGGACCGTTTCCCGGGCGGAAGTGGCGGAAATTCTCTACCGGAGCCTGCCGTCAGGGGAGCTTCCCAATGTGAATCAAATTGACTCCCTCCCGGATTACGGCCCGGAGGACCCCTACTGGTCCTCTGTCTCCGCCCTCTACCGGGCAGGCGTTCTGACCGGCGATGACATCTATGGCACCTTCCGCCCCAACAGCAACATTCGTCGTTCCGAGCTGGCCGCCATTCTGGTTCGCCTGGTCCGGCCGGAATACCGGAAAATTTTCACCCTCACTCCCCTCCCCCAGGAGGTCATTGAGACCATCGTCTATGGCAAAAGCGGGGCCGGACGGGAGCTGAAGGCTTATCGCTACGGCGATGGCAGCAATGTCCTGGTGGCGGCCTTTGCCATTCACGGCTGGGAGGATAATTTCAACCGGGACGGCCAGCTGCTGGTGGACACCGCCCATGATCTGATGGAGGCCCTGGAGCAAAACTACGACGCTCTGATCAAAGAGGGCGACTGGTCCGTATACGTCCTGCCCTGCCTGAATCCGGACGGCCTCTATGACGGCTGGACCTGCAACGGCCCCGGCCGGTGCACCACCTACCGCCTGGATGCCAACGGAAACAACGTCTATGGCCCGGGCATCGACCTCAACCGCAGCTTCCCCTACCGGTATCAGAGCTGGAGCGACGACCGGAATTACAACGGCTCGGCTCCTCTCCAGGCCAGAGAGGCCCAGGCCTTGGCGAAATTCGTCCAGTCTGTCAAAGGCTCCGGAAGCAATGTGCTCATCGATACCCACGGCTGGTATCGCCAGACCATTGTCTCCGGCGGCGAGAGCGGTCCCGTTTACCGGGCTTTCAACCGGTACTTCCCCCAAAACCGCTACACCTCTCTGGCCGGTGGCTCCGGTTACTTCGCCTCCTGGGCAGCTTACGTAGAGGACTACGATGCTTGCCTCTTTGAATTCCCCGATGTATCCAGTACCCGAGACTTTGAAAATAAGGGCTACGGCGAAGATTACGTCAACGCCATTTGCTGGATGCTGGAGCATTACAACTGATTTCCTATGAGCAAAATGCTCCCCGTAGCGCAGCCCAGCCGAAGGCCGCACCACGGGGAGCATCCTTTATTTCCAATTTCAGGCCACCTGCTGGCACAGCCACTGGGCCAGCAGCGCATCGTATTTGCCATAGGGATGTACGCCATCGCCGCTGTAATCGGGAAGCAGATACCCATTCTTGTCCTCATATAAGGGGCGGGGGTCCAGGCATCGGACCTGCTCTCCATCACACAGCTCCCGGATATCCTGGTTGATCTGATCCAGGTGATCCGGCTTCAAGTAATGGACTGCGTCGGACTTCTCTTTGGAGACCCCATAAATTTGGAGCAGATAGATCACCGCATCCGGCTGGAGCTCTTGAATCTGCTCCACATCCTGCCGGTAACGTTCCTTCAGGGAGTCCAGTGGGTACCCTGCCTCGTTCAGGCCCAGCATAATAAAAATTTTCCCGTAACTCCGGCTGGTCAGCAGGCTGGTCAAATCAGTTTCCCCAAAGTCTGTATCGGAAGCAGTTTGGGAAAAGAGCTGAAACACACTGAGCCCCACCCCGGCAAAGTAGTCCGCTTGGCCCAGGCGGGCATACATGGACAGACCCACCATGCGGGAATCTCCAATGAAAAGCGCATCGTCAAACCAGGACTCGTCCTCCCCATATACCGGCGGCGGAGCGGTCGCCTCCGTTGCCTCCTCCGACGGCTCTGTAGGCTCCGTCTGTACGGCTGGAGGCGTAGATTCCGGGGGTTGACTTGGGCTGGAAGGCTCCGTGATGGGAGACTGTAAAGGCTTCAGGCTGTCCCTTTCCTGCATCATCAGGAAGGGAACCGCCACTGCCATTTGCTCTCCGTAGCGCCCATCCTCCTTCAGCTTGGCTTTCAGGGAAAGCCCAATGCAGGCCACAAGGATCCCACTTCCCACCAAGAGCACCGGCAAAACCAACGCTGCTTTGTTTCGTTTTTTGGTACGCTGCATATCCGGTCCTCCTAGAAGCTAAAATACATAAATGGATCATTCACGGAAACGGATATGTAATAAACTGCCACCCAGAACAGCAACAGGCACACCGCCGTTCCCACTGCAGAAGACCGGATCCGGACCCAAATCCGCTCCGGCCAGGGACTGGAGAGGAGAAAGCCCAGAACCAGAAAGAGACCAAACTGCTTCCCATAGCGAAGGAAGTCCCCCCGGTTTACCGCAATGCCACCACCAAAGAAGGGGAACAGGCGGGTCAGGTAGATTCCAATCTGCCCCACATCCGGCACCGCAAACAGGAGCCAGGTCAGGGGAATCGCCAGAAGCATGTACACACGGGCAACCTTCCTGTGGCGCTCCAGAAAGGGGCCCAGGCCCAGCTTTTCCAAAGCAATCAGCAGGAAAATCAGGAGGCCCCACAGGAGAAAATTCCAGGTGCTGCCGTGCCAGATTCCAGTGAGTAGCCACACCACCAAGAGATTCAGAATGGTCCGCGGCATTCCCTGCCGGCTGCCCCCCATGGGAATGTACACATAATCCCGAAACCAGGCGCCTAGGGTGATATGCCACCGCCGCCAAAAGTCCGTCATGGTTCTGGCTGCATAGGGATGATCAAAGTTCCGGGGCAGGGAGAAGCCCAACATATGCCCCAGGCCCACTGCCATACGGGAATAGCCCCAGAAATCAAAATACAGCTGGAAGCAGTAGCCAGCCAGGCCCATCCAGGCCATGGGGGTGGAGATGCTCTCAAACCCGATGGTCTGAACCTGTGACCACAGTCCACCCACCCGGTCAGCCAAAAGCACCTTCATGGAAAGGCCCACAATGAACTCCCGCAGTCCCCGGTCAAACCCCTCCAGGCTGTACCTCCGCCGCACCAGCTGGCTTCGAAGCTCCCCAGGAGGCATCAGAGGTCCGGACAGGAGCTTTGGGAACATGAGGATTCCCGCCAAATAGTCCCATGGCCGTCTCACAGGCTCCACCTGCCCCCGCGTCACATCGATCAGATATGCTGCCATCTGAAAGGTGTAGAAGCTGATGCCCAGGGGCAGCGCTACCCCCACACCCAGCAGGCCCAAATATTTGAACAGCAGCAAAATGCCAAAAAGCAGGACCAGACCGGCAGACAGCAGACGCTTTTTCGCCTGAAAGCGGGGGAGAATCAGTCCTGTTGCCCAAGTTAACATAACTTCAGCTGCCAGGAGTACGATCCACCATGGGTGGCGCCATGTTCCAATCACATAGAACACCATACTGCCCAAAGCCAGCACCATGTTCCGGCGCGATGGTGGAAACAGGTAATAGCACCCCAAAAAACCGGGCAAAAACAGGAAAATAAACTCTAAACTATTGAAACCCATAACTTTTCACAATCTCTCTTCTGAAATCGCACGCAAAATTTTCCCCGCCAGTCCGCTGAGGGCACGCCATCGGAACGTAAGAAAAAAAGTCACCTGCAAACCGAATTCGCAGGTGACTTCCTGCTTGGCCCGGTCAACATAAATGATTATATGCGAACTGCCGCCAAGTTTCAAGGTATGTAATTCCTAAAAATTCTAAAGAAGATGACACCTTTTTGTAATCTTTCGACAATTTTGTAAACACCCTCTCTGCTGCCTTCTGCAGCCCCGCAAATGGATTCCCTGGAGCCCCCTGCTTTTATCCGGAAGCTTCTTCCAGTCCGGTTCTAATGGGCGAACTGACTTTCATACAGCTCCGCATAGAACCCACCCTGGGCCAAAAGGGAGGCGTGGGTTCCCTGCTCCACAATGGCGCCGTCCCGCATCACCAGGATCAAATCCGCCTCCTGAATGGTGGACAGGCGATGGGCTACAATGAAGCTGGTACGTCCCTCCATGAGGGCTGCAAAGGCCTGCTGGATTTTCTGCTCTGTCCGGGTGTCGATGGAAGAGGTGGCCTCGTCCAGAATGAGCATTGGCGGCAGGCACAGCATCACCCGGGCGATGCACAGCAGCTGCTTCTGCCCCTGGGACAGGGATCCTCCGGCTTCGCCAATGACGGTGTCATACCCCTCGGGCAGGCGGCGGATGAAGCCGTGGGCATGGGCAGCCCTGGCAGCTGCCTGAATCTCCTCCAAGGTTGCCTCCGGGCGGCCCATGGCAATGTTCTCCCGGATGGTTCCTGCCCTCAGCCATGTGTCCTGGAGGACCATCCCGAAGCATTGCCGCAGCTCCTGCCGGGCCAAGCTCCGGGTTTGGACGCCATCTACCGAGATGCTCCCCCGGTCCACCTCATAAAACCGCATCAGAAGGTTGATCATGGTGGTCTTGCCGCATCCTGTGGGGCCCACAATGGCAACCCGCTGCCCCGGCCGCACCCGGAGGCTGAAGTCCTGGATGAGGGGGCGGTCCGGTGTATAGGAAAAGAAGACATGGTCCAGCTCCACCTGCCCTTTCACCGCCGCCAGCTGCCCCGGCGCGGAGTCCGGGGCTTGGGCCGGCTCCTCCAGCAGCTCAAAGATACGTCCCGCACAGGCCAGGGCATTTTGCAGCTCCGTGATGACGCCGCTGATCTCATTAAATGGCTTGGTGTACTGATTGGCGTAGCTCAGAAAGGTGGTGAGTCCCCCCACCGTAATCCCCCCTGACACAGCGGCCAGGGCGCCTGTAAGGCCAACGCCGGCATAGACCAAGGCATTCACAAACCGGGTGCAGGGATTGGTGATGGAGGAGAAGAAAATGGCCCGGAGGGAGCACTTACGCAGCTCCTCATTGACCTGGTCAAACTCCGCCTGACTTTGACTTTGGTGGCCAAAGGCCTGCACAACCTTCAGCTCCCCGATGGTCTCGTCGATGAGGGCCGTCTGACGGCCCCGGATCTGGGACTGGAGGCGGAACATGGAGTAAGTCCGCTTCGCCACAAATTGGGCCACAAACAGGGACACCGGCGTAATGAAAATGACCACCAGCGCAATTTTCCAGTGAATGAGCAGCATAAACAGCAGCGTCCCGCCAATGGTCATGAGTCCGGTAAACAGCTGGGTAAAGCCCATAAGCAGCCCGTCGGCAAACTGATCCACGTCTGCAACGATCCGGCTCACCGTCTCCCCGTTGGGATGCCGGTCCAGGTAGCTGAGGGGCAGCTCCTGGATGTGCCGGAAGGCCTCCTCCCGCAGGTCCCGAACCACCTGAAAGGTAATGCGGTTGTTCAGCTCTCCCATGCACCACTGGGCCAGGGCGCCGGCAGCGGCGGTCAGTCCAATCCACAGGAGAATGGCGCCCAGAGTCTCAAAATCCACCTGCCCCGGGCCCAGAATGCAGTCCACGCCCCGGCCCACCAAAATGGGCACATAGAGCTGGCAGGCCACACAGGCCAGGGCCAGAAGAAGGGTCCCGGCCAGGAGCATCCAGTGGGGCGCAATCCGGCGCAGCACCTTTCTGAGGATCGCCCCCTGCTTTTTGTCACGAGACATGGCTGTGCGCCTCCTTCCGGAACTGAGAATGGTAAATTTCCTGATACACAGGGCACTGCTCCAGGAGCGTTTCGTGAGTCCCCTGGCCCACCACCCGGCCATCATCCAGTACCAGAATCCAGTCGGCATGGCGAATGGACGCCGCCCGCTGCGAAACCACAAAGGTGGTAGGGGGATTGGGCAGAGCGCCTATGGCGGCCCGGAGCCTGGCATCCGTGGCATAGTCCAGGGCTGAGGCGCTGTCGTCCAGAATCAGAATCTCCGGTTGCCGGATCAGGGCTCGGGCAATGGTCAGGCGCTGGCGCTGGCCGCCGGAGAGATTTCCTCCCCCCTGCTGGACCTCCGCATCCAGCCCCTGGTCCTTCCCCTGGACAATCTCCATGGCCTGGGCCACGGTGAGGGCCGCCTGAAGCTCCTCCTCCGTGGCGTCCTCCCGGCCCCAGAGGAGATTGGAACGGATGGTCCCCCGGAACAGCACCGCCTTCTGGGGAACCACGGCAATCCGCCTGCGAAGCTCCTCCAGGTTCAACTCCCGCACATCCACCCCATCCACCAGAACCTGGCCCTGGGTGGCGTCATAAAACCGGGGGATCAGATTCACCAGAGTGGATTTGCCGGAGCCGGTTCCGCCGATGATCCCCACTGTCTGACCGGGACGGGCCAGAAAGCTCACGCTGGAAAGGGCCTCCGCACCTGCCACGCCGTAGGTGATTCCGGCATTGCGGAACTCCACCTGTCCCCGCAGCGTCTCCTCCGGGTGACGGCTGCCGGAAGTCTGGCTGGATTGCATGGCAAAGACGCTTTGAATCCGGTTCCCGCAGGCCACCGCCTTGGTCATGGTAATGATGAGATTGGCAAATTTAATGAGCTCCACCAGAATTTGAGACATGTAGTTATACAGAGCCACCACTTGCCCCTGGGTGAGCGCTCCGGAGTTCACCCGGAGCGCGCCAGTGCGCAGGAGGGCCACCACTGCCAGGTTCAGGATCACATAGGTCACCGGATTCAGCAGGTTGGAAATCCGACCTACCCGGAGCTGGAGCTGGTTCAGCAGCCGGTTTCGCCGGGAAAACTCTGCAATTTCCTCCTGCTCCTTCCGAAATGCCCGCAGAACCCGCACACCGGTGAGATTCTCCCGGGTGGCCGCCGTCACGCCGTCCAGCCGGTTCTGCACCTTCCGGTACATGGGAATCGTCACCAGAATGATGGCAAAAACCACCGCCAGCAATACCGGAATCGCCACGGCAAACACCGTTGCCCCAGGGACGTCAATGGTAAAGGCCATAACCATGGCGCCAAACACCACAAAGGGGGACCGAAGCAGCAGGCGCAGGGCCAGGTTTACCCCGTTTTGCAGCTGGTTTACATCGCTGGTCATGCGAGTGATCATGGTCGCAGAGCCCAGGGTATCTATTTCCCGGTAGGACAGCCCCTGAAGATGGGCAAATAAGGCGCTCCGAAGCCGAGCGGAAAATCCGGTGGCTGCCCTTGCCGCAAAATATTGGGCCGTGATCGAGCAGACCAGCCCCACAACTGCCAAGAGCACCAAAAGGCCACACCGCTCCAAAATATACCGGCGGCTTCCGGTGGCAATCCCAACGTCGATGATGGACGTCATGACCAGCGGCACAAAAAGCTCAAACAGCGCCTCCAGCAGCTTAAACAGGGGACCTAAGACGCACTCTTTTCGATACTGCTTTAGGTAAATCAGCAGTCCCTTCACACACATTTCCTCCCATCCCGGTGGCCTCGGCCTACCAAAGCTTCATTTGTCTTTCTTCCAATTTATTTGGAAATTCCCGCAAAAAATGAAAGTTTTCCTGTAAATCCATGCAAATCCCCTGTTCCCGGCAAAACTCCTCCATCAGGCTCATCAGCGCCCTTCCCCTGGGGCTGACTACCTCGTAGGCACTTCCATAGCAGCGCCGGTAGCGGTCCGAAAGGCCGGGGAAATGCCGGTCCAATTGGCTGAAAAAATATTCCCGATTTCCCTCCCGCAGAGTGAGGCCCATGCCGAAGCAAATGATTCGCCTCACCCCCGCCCGGGCGCAGTACCGAAGCAGGCCCATAAGATTTTCCTCTGTGTCGTTGAGAAAGGGTAAAATAGGGCTCAGCCAAACCATTGTGGGTATCCCAGCCTCCCGGCAGGCCTCCAGCATCTGGACCCGGCGGGCGGTGGTGCACATATTTCATGCATGCGGTTTTCTCCCGGCCTGTCTCTCAGGACTCTGGATGGAACAATACACGCCAATAATCCCGGTCCAGAATCCACGCAGAAATGGTAAACTTATTATTGACCATATCCTTGATGGACTGCACATAGTCCTCTGAAATTTCCCCGCCGGTGAGGCTTTTCACCTCGCCGGTCTGAGAATTGTAAGAGGCCCGGTCTGTGAGCCAGCTGCGGTTGGAGAAGATCACCAGGGGCTCCGCCTGGGAAAACACATCCTGCCCCATGTATAGCCGGGAGTCAAAGTCCAGCCCGAAGAGATTACACAGGGTGGGCAGGAGATCCAGGGAAGAGCAGGGACGCTCCACCCGCTCCGGCGTCATGCCTTTTTTATATAGAATGCAGGCGTTGCGGTACAGCTCAAAGTTTTCCTCCAGCGTGTGTCCGGCCAGCTCGCTTTGCTCCTCCGGCGTGAGGCCATAGGGGTAGTGGTCCGCCGTGAGGGCAATGACGGTGTTGTCCGCCACACCGGCCTCCTCCAGCCGCTCCAGCAAAAGCTCCAGCGCCCGGTCCAGCTCAATCTGGCAGGCCAAATAAGCACGGACATGCTCACTGTATGGGGCGTCCTCCACCAGAGCCTGGTTCTTGGCAGCCATGGCATTGCCCTGGAAGTTGTATTCCAGATGGCCGGAAACCGTCATATAGTAGGCGTGGAAGGGCTCCTCATTCATATACTCCCCTGTGGTCACATCTATCATTTCCAAATCCGATTCCGGCCAGGACTCTGTAATCTCCAGGCCGTTTCCCACCGCCTTGTACACATACCCCAAATTGGGATGAGAGAGGTCCCGGTCGTAATAGCCATAGTCATGGTTGTGATAGGCGTAGGCGCTGTAGCCCAAAGCCTTCAGCTGGGCGCACATGGTGAGGGGCATATCGTTCTCTGAGGAGCGGTAAAAGCTCCAGACTCCGGATTTGGGAATGGTACCAGTCACCGCCACGTACTCGCCATCGGAGGTGGAGACGCTCCAGATGGGCGTATAGAAATTGGTAAAATAGAAGCCCTCAGTCTGGAGCTTGTATAGAGTCGGCGTCCGCGCCGGGTCAATGGCCAGGTGAGAAAAGCCCTCTGCCGTAATGAGGATCAGATTGCAGCCTGCAAACATGCCAGTCTTTTCGTTTTTCCTCGTGGGCTGGAGGTTTTTAAAATAGGTGTGCATCTGCCGGAGCTCCTCGTCCTCCTCTTCTGCCAGCAACCGGTCAAAGTCGATTTCCAGCACATTGGGACTGGTGTCCAGAGGCGGTTCCTCCGTCTCCTGAGATTCCTGGTCCGTCGTTGGGTCTGGTTTCTCCTCTGTGGGGGCAGGCTCTGTAGACTCCGGCAAAACCAGAGAGCCGGAGCCTCCCCCTCCTGTCACCGTCCATTTCACATCCCGGGCGAACGCCGTCCCAAGCCCCAGCTGGGCCGCAGATTCTTTGACTCCGTTCACATTGTGAAACATCCCGTAGGGAGACTCCCCGTCGGTGCCCCAAAGGGGAAGCAGCCAGGTCACAGCGAAATAAAACAGCACTGCCAGTCCCCCCAGGAAGACAGAGACCTTCCAGCTGACCTTGCCTGGGAAGCTCCAAATGCGCCTGCCATACACTGCCGCAAGCACCAGCGGCACTGCCAGGAGCAGAAGGAGAAACAGGTTTTTCCCAATGGCAGACAGGGCAACCTTCCAAAACTGAACCACCTGGCCCGCGTTTCCCATAGAAGTCGCAGAATAGAATTGGAAGAAAATTTTGTAATAAACCAGCTGTGAAGCGTACAGCAAATAGGTGATAATTAGAAACATCAAAACCAAGAGCCGACTCCACCTGGCCCGGAGCTGCACCGCCAGTAAAAAAACCGTCAGCGCCAGCGGAATGGCAAACAGCACACTGAGCACCAGCCCACTCCGCCAAAAAGCAGCGGAAATGGTGACAGCCCGCACCAGCCATTCCGAATAGACCAACGTCAGCCAAAGAAACAGAAGCAATCCCCAGGGGCGGCCCTGGAACTTCTCAGAACCCCGGCTTGATTTTCTCGCCTCGGCAAACTTTCCTGTTCTTCTCATAAGCATCCCCCTCACGCCAGCTCAGTTTACAAGTATATGTTTGAGTGCCACGGAAAACCCCGGCTCAGCCGGAAATCAATCCACCGGTGAGCCCGTACTGCTCCGCCAGTGTATCCAAGGTACCGTCCTCCTGCAGCGCCGAAAGGGCCCGGTTCAGCCGGCCGGTCAGGTCGCTGTCGTGGGGCAACGCCACAGCCAGCTCCTCCGTCCCCAGTTCTACCCGCGTCTGCACCGTCAGCTCCCGATGGGCCTCTACGGCGGCCTGTGCCACCAGATGATCCACCACAGCGCCCTGGGCAAGCCCCTTTTGGACTTCCTCCAGAGCTGCCTTCTGGCTGCCCACAGAAGCCACTGACACGTCCGGCAGGCATGCCAGCGCAGCGCTCTGGCCGGCAGAGCCGGCCTCCACCGCCACGGTCTTTCCTTTCAGCTGCTCAGCAGTTTGATACTGCTCCACTTCATCCCACCGGATCACCAATGCCGGGCGGCTGGCCAAATAAGTCTGGGTAAAATCCAGGGTCTCTAAAAGATCCGAACGGGCTGTGATGCCGCTCCAGAGGCAGTCCACTTCGCCCTGATTCAGGGCCTCCACCCTGCCGGACCAATCCAGCTCCACAAATTCCGGCTCCAGCCCCAGCTGCCGGCACACACTGCGGGCCAGATCCATGTCAAAGCCGGACCAGCTGCCGTCTGCCCCCTTCTGGCTGAATGGTGCGCATTCCGTTACGCCGATTCTCAGAACGCCCTTCTCTTCAATCTCTTTCCAATCCTGCCGCTCTGCCTGCTTTTGCCAGCGGCAACCAGCCGCCAGACAGGTCATCGCCAGGACAAGTAATAAGCAAGCCAATCGTTTCATAAGCATATGACTCTCCTATCTCAAAGATGAACTTCCATGGGTTCCCTGCCCTGGGTCTACTGGACGACAGAGCAGGGCCATTCTCCTGGGTATTTTACCACATCTGACCTCTTCTGTCACGGGTCCGCAAAAAAAATGCGAAAAAACAAAGCTTCGCAAAGCCTGGCTGCCTATCTCCTGCCGTTTTTCAGCAAATCTCACAATCCAAGCTATTGACAAGTGTGATATAATGGCAATGTGCACCAAAGATTCCCTTACCACTACTTTTAGGAGGATTTTCACTATGGCAAGAACTCTGCAGGACGTCCTCGCTCTGTGCCGGGAGAAGGACGTCAAGATTGTGGATTTCAAAATGACCGACATCGACGGGCGGTGGCGTCATTTGAGCATCCCCGTTGACCGCCTCAATGAGGACACCATTGTCTATGGCATCGGTTTTGACGGCTCCAACTACGGCTACGCGCCGGTGGAGAACAGCGACATGGTCTTTGTTCCCGATCTGGACTCTGCAACCATGGACCCTTTTACGGAAATCCCCACCCTCACCATGATCGGTGACGTTATGGTCATTGACCGGCCCAATAACCGGCCTTTTGACCAATATCCCCGGAACGTGGCCAAGCGGGCTACGGAGTATATGCGCCAGCTGGGCATTGCGGACCAGATGATCGTGGGCCCTGAGTATGAGTTCTATGTCTTTGACCGTGCAAGCTACGTGACCAAGCCCCAGGAGATGGGCTTTGCCGTGGACACCCACCAGGCAGAGTGGGCCTCCGGCGAAGAGGGCAACAACGGCTATCAGGTTGCCCACAAGGCGGGCTATCACACCAGTCTGCCCATGGACATTACCAACGATTTGCGTAGCAGAATTTGCCTGCGGATGGAAGACTGGGGCGTTAAGGTCAAGTATCACCACCACGAAGTCGGCGGCTGCGGCCAGCTAGAGGTGGAAGTGGAGCTGGGGGAAATGACCCAAATGGCGGACAACACCATGGTTGCCAAGTACATCATCAAAAACTCCGCCATGGAGGCCGGCCGTACCGCTACCTTCCTGCCCAAGCCCATTGCTGACGAGGCCGGCAGTGGCATGCATGTACACATGCAGCTGTTCCGGGACGGTCAGCCCATTTTCTACGACGAAAACGGCTATGGCCAGCTGAGCGACACGGCTCTGTGGTTCATCGGCGGCTTGCTGAAGCATGCGGCCTCTCTCTGCGCCATCACCAATCCCTCCACCAACTCCTACAAGCGTCTGGTCCCCGGCTTTGAGGCCCCAGTCACCGTAGGCTACGCCATGGCCAACCGGAGCGCTGTGGTGCGGATTCCCGCCTACGCAAAGGCCCCCAAAAATAAGCGCTTTGAGCTGCGGAACCCCGACGCCACCTGCAATCCCTACTATGCCTTCGCCGCCATTTTGATGGCCGGTCTGGATGGAATCCAAAACAAAATCGATCCCAAAGCCAACGGCTGGGGTCCCTACGACTTCAACCTGTTTGACCTGCCTGAGGAAGAAAAGGCCAAAATCGGCGGTCTGCCCAAGTCCCTGGAGGAGGCCCTGGACGCGCTGGAGCAGGACCACGAGTATCTGACCCGGGGCGGTGTCTTCCCCCAGCGGCTGCTTGACATTTGGGTGGAAAAAAAGCGGAAGGAAATCAGCAAAATGAACCGTGTCCCCCACCCTATGGAGTATGCCATGTACTATGACCTGTAATCGGTAACTGCTGCCCATGGCTTCATGAAGAGGGTCGCCTCAAACCTTGTTTTGGGGCGGCCCTTTTCTTCCGTCCATGTTGCTTTTTTCCTAACCGGTGCGAAATCCCCCCATGAGCTTGCCCATGGGGGGATTTCTTAGGAAAGGAGTATGATGAAAACGCTCTTAGAAAGCTTGGGAAAGCACGGTCAGGAACTTAGCCATCTGAGCACGAGTCACAGGGTTCATGGGACCGACTGTGCCATCGCCGTAGCCCTCCAGAAGGCCCTCAGCTGCGGCCCAGGCCATGGCTTCTTTGGCATAGGTGGAGATTTCGTCCGCATCCCGGAAAACGGACAGGTCGCTGCCGCTTGCGGGCTCCTGGCTCAGGTAGTTCACTACATACCGGTACAGGAAGGTCACAGCCTGCTCCCGGGTTACAGATCCGTTGGGAGCAAACTTCGTCTCGGTGATGCCCTTGGCAATCTCATTCTGAGAGGCCCACAGCAGCGCCCTGTAGTAGTAAGCTTCCTCATTCACATCGGTGAAGGCCGTCTCACCGGTCACCTCCGGCTCGCCCGCCAGACGGTACAGAACCGTCACAGCCATCGCCCGGCTCATGGCTCCGTCGGGAACGAAGGTGGTGTCCGTCACGCCCTGGAACAGGCCCTGCTCCGTTGCGAAGCAGATGAAGTCCTTGGCCCAGTGGCCGGAAATATCCGTAAAGGCTGCGCACTTGTGTCCCAGAGCCTCGGTCAGCTCGTCCACA
>ERZ772893.90-NODE-90-length-131793-cov-5.155612_pt1 | contig 131793 bp, 125 predicted proteins | sample MGYA00511482_ERZ772893 | MGnify/ENA primary metagenome ERZ772893 (study PRJEB29015, sample SAMEA2737687) | human gut metagenome | biome: human gut; feature: human-associated habitat; material: faeces | place: China | collected 2012 ... | reverse complement strand
TAGTCGCTCGGGTTCAGACCGAACTCCCGGTAAAATGCCCGCGTGAAGGTGTCTACATTGGTAAAACCGGCATCCATCGCCGCGTCGATGACCTTGACCTCGCCGCTACGAAGCCGTTTTGCCGCTTCTGTCAGCCGGTATTTTCTGATATACTCAGTCGGTGTAAGACCAAGGCAGTCCCGGAACAGGCGATAGGAATACCACGGGGAAAACAGCGATGAGCGCGCAAGATCGGACAAGCTGATTTCCTCTGTTTTATTATTTTCTATGTAGTCCTGCATCCGCTGGACTGCCAAAACCTGTTCCGTCATTCTTCTTAACTCCTTACCGGAATATTATACCCCGAAGCAAAAATGCTTGCTTGCAAGGGCATTTTTGCGAGACTGTCAATACCACTCGTGCGCAGCACGGAAAGGCGACAGCCGGAAAGACTTGCGCAGAAAGACTTTCAGTGGGTATTATACCGTGCCGTGAGAATTATCTCTCGACTTTCCTTGCCTTTTTGTTCTACTCGGAAAATGACTTCTTATAAGAAGGCAATACCAATCTCCAAAAAACAAGTCCGTTTACGATAAGCAGCATGCCGAATCCGACTCTTGCCGCCCACTCCGAGATAAGAAGCGCGATCCCGTTCATGTCGCCGCCTCCAAACAAGCCGCACAGGATGCTCAGATACAGCGGATCGAGGAGCAGAAATGCAATCGTTATGTAGTAAAGCACTGCGCGGAACAGCTTGCTCCCGGCTCTACAGATTTTCTTTGCAAGCGCAGCCAGCAGATATGCCGTACAGAAAGTCGCCGCCGCACCAACAAGGCAGAAGATTCCGAGCTGTATGTCTGTCATTTGGTCGGCGCAGACATCGATCTAAATGCCAAGCCCCATGAATTTTATCTGCCGAAACACACCTGTAAGAAGTGCGTATAACAGATGCGCGCCTTCATGAACAATATCATAGGCAATTACGGCCGCAAGAATGCCGATGTATTGCCATGATCTCTTTGACATAATTCTGTTTTTCCCTCTTTTAATTTTTTGCACTTTCATTTACAATCTGAGCATATAGCTTTTCCGGAATTATCGACGAACCGATCTCCGACAGCAGTGCCGCATCAATCTCACCGATTTTTGCATACTGCCGTCCGGCATTCCGAACCAGCTCCAGCCGCGGAACAGTTACAGCCGCCGCATCTGCGGCATTGAACATAGGACTTTCCGGCACAGTAATAACTGTATGATTATTCGGAAACATCAGTTTGAACTGCATTACTGCCGGTTCAAAATTGCGATTGCTGTTCGGGAAACCGCATCCGCAAATCATCAGGTATTTCAAGTGCGAAAAATCCCGCTGTCCGACATGAGCGTAACGTCCGTCTGTCTGCTCCATTGCCATGGAGGAAAGAGGCATTGTACGGTCAATAAGATTCTTCAGCATAGCGGGCATCCCGTAGCAATACAGCGGAAAACTGAACAGCAGCAGATCACTTGATGTTATCTCATATAAAATATCGCGCATATCATCGTCCATTACACATTTTCCGCCGTTATATTTGCAGGTAAAGCAGCCGCGGCAGAATCCGATATTCCGATCAATAACATTAACCGTGTGCACCTTCTGCGGGCTGACCTCGTTCATGCCTGACAGAAATGCCCGTGTTATATGCATCGTGTCACTTTTTTCTTTCTTTGGGCTTCCGTTAATAATAAGAATTTTCATAATAGTACCTCATTACATTCCGGAACTCTTTTCAAGCTCCGCCCCGTAGCGAAAAATCACAGAGACAAGAATCAGAACAATGCCGGTTACCACGCCGCCGAAATTGGCGACAGTCACGTCCACGCCCTGCCAAGCTGCGACAGCATCCGAAACGGCGATGGCGACGATGGGAATCCAGATAAAGCGGACACCGAGCTTTTTGAGCCGTTCGGCTCCGTTATAGGTAAACGGCGTGCCGTCCGCACGCTCGGATTTGAGATAGCTGTGTGTAAGCTTGAGAAGAATTGCTTCTGCAATCAGCATAAATGTAACGGACAGCAGATAAACATATTTTTGAAGTAAATCCGTTCCGTCGGCAAAGAGATCGAACGGCTCGCCAAAAATACGCAAAACCGTCCCTCCGTGATACTGCACCGCGGCACACAAAGCGCCGAGACCGGACAGCACCGCAGCGACGGTACAAATTATACTTGCGATGATTGTTATGATACGAAAGACATTAAATACCTTCTGAATGGTTTCGAGTGTTTTCATTGTTCTTTCTCCTTTGTTTGAATATGAATCGTTCCTTTGGCGCCCCGTGCCCCCACTGCAACGGTGTAACTGCCGCTTTCGGAGATATTTACGGTAAAATCCGTTGTCTCCCTGCCGCTGCCTTCATACAGCAGCGATCCGTCAGGTGCTCTTACCTCCATGTGCAGTGACCCCTTTTCGGTTTCAAACAGAATTACGAGCGTATCGCCCTTATTCAATTCCATATTGTGAATATCCGACCCGCTCATACTTTCAATGTCCAAGCAGTAGAACTTCGATGCTGCTTCACGCTTGCCGACAAAATTATTTTCAGTGCAGGCAGCCGCAAATACGGCAAAGCCTAAAGCTAAGCACAGCAGCATAACTACGGTTACCGTCTTTCGTTTCATTTGTTTTCCTCACAGTGTTTTCACATAATTCTTTCGTGTAACAGTGCCTTTTCCCGTGTACGGATATTCTTCGAGGTTAAAAACCTCCCGGTATCCATTCTTTTGTAAAATGCGGGAAATTGAAAAGAAAAGGTGTCCGCAAATGCATATTTGCAGCCGCGGCGCACGGCTTCTCTTTCGGCAGCCTTAATCAGTTTGCTTCCGATTACATTGCCACTGCATTGTTCACTGACAAAAATAAACCTAATGCAAAGCCAATCACCGAATATTTCTCCCGGAGATCCGGCTAACTTTCGATTGTTATCGTCTTCAAGGAATACGCCGATAGGAACATTGGGGACGCCTTGAGGTGACTGAGATTGTATTATTTCATTAACATCGCGCTCATTTCCGCCATCGTTATTCTGAAATTCATACGCCTATTCCCTTGCCGCTCACAGCGTATTTACCTTTTGAGTTTTGGGAAGTGTCTTTGTCAAGATCATGGTATAAACAATCGTAATAACAATCAAAATACCAATATGAAGCAGGTGCATTTTTGCAGTAAGGTTCGTATCATTGGCAAAGGTGCCGAGCGTGTTGATTGCGGAATGTACGATGATACAGGGCAGCAAACTTCCGCCGCGATAAAATATCGTGACCAGCAGGAATCCAACCGCAACCGCAAAAACGATCTGACACAGGTTATTCACAAGATTCATACCGCTGCCGTTGAAAAGGTTGATAATATGTCCGATGCCGAAAGTTACGCTCGAGATGACAACGGCGGATTTGATATTATCCTTTGCAATAGCGACAAACAGAAAGCCACGGAAGATCACTTCCTCTAAAAATCCGACGCAGAGCATACATACGATACGACAGACCGTTTCCGCCGGCGTGTAATTGAGTGCAGCCCCGTTCCAAAGGTTTCCCGATGCCAAGATAAACAGCGGCACATAGTAAAGGAAGCGCCAGGCGGGAACAGGAGTTTTGCAAAGTCCGTACAGCTTCTGTAAGTTGTTTTTTCGGATAAAAGTAAAAAGAACTATCGTCTGCAGGATGCAAAAGACAGCGCTTGCAGCGTATTCAATCCCAATTACTTTATTCAGCGGATTGCCCACGGATTGCAGAACGCAGTAAACCACGATCCACACGATTGCAAATGTCAGCTCGTTTTTCTCATATAATTTTTTCATTTCATTTTCTCCTTATACCAGTCATCACCAATGTGTATACCTGTTTTCTTTCATTTATCCCCCGCGTCCCGGCTTTTTCGGAATGCACATTCCTACAGCAAGCCCGGCAAGCATACCGACGGAAATACCGATTCCGGTACTATTTTCAAACATTGTTCCGATAAGCAGCCCGAAGCACATGCCGAGGCTCATGCCTTCAGTACCGTAGTTACTTTCCATTTGTTCGCCTTTCTTTTTCCCCGCCACTCCGCGAATGGTCAGTATTACCACCGCCAATCCCGCCGCAATCCACGGGGCAGCAGCTTTGATAAAATCTAAAACGGCATTCATGTTCGTTCCTCCCGAGTTTTAATTTCTACGGTTCATGTCGGTCAATTCTTTTGAAAAAGATAAAGTAAACCAACAATCCGTCGATAACAAGATCGTATATCCGCAAGCGGTCAAAGAGCAGGACGGAGGAAAGTATCGAAACGAGTACGATGCCCGTACCGATGATCTTCGGGAATAATCCGCGCTGTTTTACCATCCACGCAAAGTATGCCATTATCGGCGAGAAAAAGGCAAACACCGTCCCACCGATGATAAACGACCGACCGTAGGCCCCATGAGTGAGCATAGCCATTGCATAATATGTAAGCAGCATCCCCAAGCAAAACGGAAATATGTTCAGCATGGCGGCTTTCTTTGTCGGGCTGTAACCGGCAATCAGCGTACCCAGTAGAATCCAAACCGACATCTGAGAAAAGATCTCTCCGAGGAGCGGACAATAAATATCGAATAATCTTGATACTATGCCGAGAAGGAGACCTACGCATAGCATGGAAACCGGGTTTAACAGTTTACTTCTTTTCACAGTGGACTCCTTTCTCTCCGAGCAAATAACCTGTTTGGCGAAAATTGCAGTTGTGCCGCAGCGGTGTTACGACCTTCTTATTCATTGACATATTCTTTTCCCCAAAAATCCGGCAACAGCTCTTTGAGGGTAACAGTTTCTCTGCTTTCGTAATCCACCATGATTTCCATGCTTTCGTTTTTCTCATTCAGTTGATACAGAAATTCACGGCACGCACCGCACGGCATCCCGCTTCCTCCGCCAAACGGCGCTCTGTCACGAAAAGCGATCAGCCTTTTTATCCGTGTCTGCCCGCTGCTTGCATACATGTTCAGAGCGGCGACCCGCTCGGCGCATAAATTCATAACACCGCTGCGCGCCTCAATGCAAAAGCCCGTATAGATCGTTCCGTCCTCGCTTTCCAAAGCGCACACCACATGATGCGCTTGGATAAAAGGGCTTACATCCTCCGGGTGATATTCTTTTTCAGCCTCTTGATAAAGCTTTTCCCATATATCCATATCGTCCTCCTAAGTTCATGGTGACCTATCGTAATGATAATCAGTACGCCAAATTTTACTCTTTGATGATATCCCGGAGTGTCAGGACTTCGCAGCCCTTGCTTTCGTAATATGAAAGCATCTCGGGCAGCTTCTTTTTATCATAACTCGTAATGCAGTCCGACAGCACATGAACGGTGTATCCGCTTTTCGTCATATTAAAGCAGGTGGATTTGATGCATGCCGCGGCATCCGCACCGACAACATAAAAGTCGGTAATGTCGTTTTCCCGAATGAAATCGGTAAAATCCTCGCTTGTCAGCGCATTGCTTTTTGACTTCGTAAAGATATGGTCGGATACAACTTCCATCTCCGGCACAAGTTCTGCGCCGCGGGTTCCGGGCTTGAATGTCCTCGTTCCCGCGGATAAATTGTTATGCTGAATGTAAATGACCATCAGCTTCTTTTCGACTGCCCAGTCGATCGCCTCATTGACTTTATCAATGATTTCCCTGTAGTTTTTCGTGATGTCATTTTGCAGGTCGATCACGACCAATGCGCTGTTTTTCATAATAGATTCCTCCGTATTTTTCTTTTTAATTTCAGAATTTTTGCCACCGGTTCTGTTTCCGTCTTTGAAATCTCTCAAATCATATATTCACTGAATCGGAACACAGCAGCCGATATCGTTTATAATTTTACCGTCAAGAATACTGTTTACTTCCAAAAGATGACCGTATATTTTGACTATTGCGATGTGAAATGATCGCATATATCCTATTCGTGCGGAATCACCTGACTATCACCCTTGGCGCAGATATAATTCCCGAGATGCTGCTTTCGGTCGAAGATAGTCCGTCAAAGCTCCAAGCGCATATAAACGATCTCCTGAAAGCCTGCCGTTCGGGATCTAAATCCTTTAGGATTTCTGCCGTATTCGACAAATCCGAATTTTTTATACATAGATACCGCCCTTGCATTGCCCGCAACCACATTAAGCTCCAATTGAACGTATCCCGCGTCCCTTGCACATTGAATACATACCTCGGTCAACGCACGACCTATTCCGAGTCCCCAATATTCCTTCAACACACTGACACCGAATTCGGCACGGTGTGCCACTTTGTATTTTGTCCCTACAACGTCTATGCCGGCGCATCCGACAGCCTTGCCATCCGCAAATGCGATCAGTTCTATTTCATTCGGGCTCTCTGTCTTTCTTTCTAAAAAACGCCCTTCCTGCTCCGAATCAAACCGATTTTCATCGGGATAGGACAGCAGATAATCCGTTTCCGCATGTGTCAGATTGAAATTGTCGAGAACGGCGCTTCCGTCCGAAGCCAAACCGTTTCTGATATAAACCTCTTTGCCGTTTCGGGCGATTATTTTTCCGCTGTATTTCATATTCGTACCTCTGCAAATCGAAAATTATCGCTTGATATATAACTTCATCACCTCTTAAACTACTGTACGGCATACAGTGATTTCGTGCCGTACACTCTGAAAAACTGCCTGATGTGCCGCTCGATCAGCCCCATTACTTCCGTCTCTCGCTCAGGTTCACGGTCGCAGAGATTGATCCAGACGGAAACAGGCAGACAAAGCTGTGCCGCCATGATCTCCGGATCGTCATCATTCAGCTTACCCTGACGGATTAGAAAGCGGATGAACCCGGTGAAATACCGAATGACATCCGTATAATTCTGCTTGGTCTGCAATGCGTTCAGCTTTGGATTTTGAAACTGCTCAACGGTCAGCATATTGAGGGACTTGCAGATCTGCGGATCATGCGGGATATAACGTACATGTCCTAAGATCATTTGTATTGCAGCATCCGGCGCGATATCTTCCTATCCCTTGTAAAGACCCGATCATCCCAATCCGCCATTGCAAAAAATAGAATGCCTGTTGTACTGTTCCGTCACTGTTTCAACAAGTGCATTAAGAATTTCCTGCTTGCTTCCGAAATGGCTGTACAGAGATGCTTTGCGGATTCCATCGTTTCGATTTCCATCCTACAACTAATATCACCATTACTACTATCGAACGGTAGGTAGGTTGTCAAGTAAAATTTTCTGATTTCCGGAAAAAAGCACCTGCCGAAGCAGATGCTTAATATGAAATTATTCCGTTTTTTTCTCGGGCAGTGATTATACCCTCTGTCTGCCGCGAAAAGCTTGTTTCACTCAAAAAGAACCGTTTTCAACGTCATGAATGTGTCCGCCGCTGCTGCACATATTCTCACGGTAGGTTTTGATACTGAAAATCACTTTTTGGTCGTAGCCTGTACGGTATTTTCATAAACAAAATCATCAACCATGTTGCGAAGTATGGTTTCCTTCAGATTGTCCACGGCTTTTTGTCTTATCTCATCCGTAACCTCTTCATCGGTCGTCAGATATCCGAGACTGTAAGCTCTGTAAGCAATATACATGTCAAGATCACCGTATCCCTCATCCTGGGCTATCTCAAGAGCCTTTTCGGAATACACGGAATCGGTAATTGCCATTTTTTCCTGACGCGCTATATAATATACTATCATCTCGTCCTTGACCTGTTCTTCTGCCTGTTTCTGCACCGCAGCATTGAATTCATCCATTGTTTGGTAGTACTTTTCCTTCACATATTCTTCAAACGTCTGTTCCGCTTTACGCGCACTCTCCTCTACTCCGGCAATAATCGAATTTTTAGCTTCCTCGAGTTCCTTTTCGGGATACTTTTTCACCTTGAAGTTGTCGTGAATCTGGATCCACACTCTTGTATTAACATAGCTCTCGATCTGCTCATTTCTCGTGCGCTGAAGAGTTGAAGCGGCAGAAGCTCTGTAGCTCTCTTCGGAATCATACCCCATAACGGAACCGTCTTCGGGATAGATAATCTCCTGAATATATGTGCAGATTACATCAAGCTCTATAGTCTCGCCCGCATATGCCGGGTATTGCCAGCACGGGTCGGGGAGAGTGTACGTCAAGGTTTTTCGTTCGCCGACACTAAACTGTCCTGTAACCTGATCGTCAAAACCGGGGAAAAGGTCATCGCTTCCAACAACAACCGAAAGCACCTTTTGACTTCCCTCAAGCTCGTCCATAGGCTCACCGTTTGCAAATCCCTTAGAAATAGCGGAAATCATGCGATCCTTTTTATCACCGTCTCCGGCAAGATATCCTTGGTATGCAATACCTATTATATCGCCGTCCTTGCACGGGCGGTCGGTAATGTCTATCCAATCGCAGCCGAAAACGCGGTTTCTCTTCACGCTGTTATCGATTTCCTCGGTGCTTACGTTCGTATCACCGATGTATACCTCTAATCCGGAATACTTTCCGGGCTTAAGGTATTCCTTGAGATTATAATCATAACGTACTCTCAGATCCCCGTCGAAGGTAGCCTGTGCACACGATGTAAGCAGTGCCGACACCGCTATGATTACGGCGGAAACGGAAGCGAACATTCTTGTTCTTTTCATATCAGTTCCAACTTTCATTCTTTTTTCAGAAGTATAGAAATTATATCACATTTCTCAAAAAAAGTGAATAGCTTCTTACGTTTTTATTTATTTTCCGTTGCTTTGTTTTTGGAAATAAGGCGATATACGATCCTTGACACAAAGAAAGCAAGAATGCCGTAGCCGACAACGATCACAACACCGTCCAAAATTATTGAGTTGACCTCGTCAACCGTCGGAATGAATTCCACACCGATAAGGAATTTGACCGAACGATATATCCATCTAATAAACGGCAAAAGAAACTGAACAAGTATTACGCCGTTCAATGCCGATTTTACCGAATATCTGTTTTCCGACTCATGTGTGAAATAAAGCTTATTTTCTATAAAAGCGACCATCCATGCGACAAACGCAAGTGCCGCCGCGGTAAAGAATTCCGCCGAAAGCGATATAAACGCAAGCATTATACGGTACGAATTAATCTCTCCGCCGATATAGTCTAAGAGAAATCTCGCTATGCAGTCGGCAAGATAAACTCCGGAAAATATCAAAAGAGAGATAATCCCTTTCGACGGCGAATAGGTATATACCGCCGTTGCCACCGAAGTATAAGCCGCCGCAATAAAAATACAGGTAAACGCCACAGCGGTATAGTTAAGCACATCGGTCACGATTGGATCGGACATAACATTAGTGGCAGTATAAGAATACGCCACTCTCACGCAGCGTGCAATTAATGCCGGAATAAAAATGCAAAAAAAACTTTTAAGGTAAAAAAAGTCCGGCTTATTTATATTGTCAGTCATTACAGGCTCCCCGCTAACCGATTATTTTTTTAATGATAGCATAATGCGTAAACAAAAGAAAGCGGCGATTTGTAAATTATTCAGACATATTACGAAAAAATCCGAATAAAAATAGAATATAAACCGAAAGGAAGAGAATACATAATGAATGAAATCAACAGAGAACGGGCGATTCTCGATTATACCTCCCCGCTGACATATTCGATGATGATGGAATATCTGCAGATTTTTTGCGAAAGATACGATTTTATATCGGTAGTAAATATCGGAAAAAGTCTTTGCGGCAAAAGCATCCCGTTAGTTACGCTCGGTGATGTCCATGCTCAGAAAAGCGTCTTATATGTCGGAACCCACCATGCCATGGAATGGATATGCTCGGTTGTTCTGCTGCGATTTGTAAACGAATACTGCGAATGCATAAAGAACGGCAGTCGAATGTATAATCTCAACATGAAATATCTCTTCTCGTCAAGAAGAATAATGATCGTTCCGATGCTGAATCCCGACGGAGTGGATCTTCATATCGGCGGAATGTGGGAGCACTTTCCTCTCAGAGAGCGCGTGCTTATCATGAACGGAGGAAGCAGTGATTTCGGATCGTGGCAGTCAAACGCACGCGGAGTGGACCTCAACCACAATTACAACGCTCTGTTCAAAGAATACAAAACACTTGAACGCGAAAGAAATATCCTGCCGGGTCCCGGAAAATACAGCGGTGAATACCCGGAAAGCGAACCGGAAACGGGCGCGCTGTGCAGTCTGCTGCGATTTGACGATTCAATAAAACTGCTGCTGACGTTTCATTCACAGGGGGAAGAAATATTCTACGGCGGTGATGCCGCACCGAATAAGTCAAAAGCGCTCGGAAAAACCATATCAAAAATGTGTTCTTACAAGCTCAGCGAAACCGAGGATACAGCATCATACGGTGGACTTACGGATTGGTACGTCCGTGAAATAGGAAATCCAGCGTTCACCCTCGAATGCGGACGTGGCAAAAATCCTCTTCCGCTTTCGGATTATTTCCGAATATACATTGGTCTCAGAGAGCTTCTGTTTTCCGCATGTACGTTGATATAGCAAAATCTTGTCTGGCAGGCGAAGAGAATTCCGTTTTGTCCGAAAATACTAATTCAAGCATTGACGATATTTCATTCGTTCCGTATGACCGAATAAAATCGAAAAAAGGACTTGCTTTCACAAGTCCTTTTTTCTTGGCGCGCCGTAAGGGATTCGAACCCCTGACCTTTTGGTTCGTAGCCAAACACTCTATCCAACTGAGCTAACGGCGCTTATTTTTCAGTACTTATATATAATACCACATCAATCGGGAAAAGTCAAGAGCTAATTGACAATTTTCTTACTTTTGCATATATAAATTCACTTAAATGTTTTGCCGGTGTACAGCAGCCCGATAATTATGCTTCTTCGCATAAAATCACCGAAGAAACGAAGGCACCGACAAAGCGGATATAAATCTCCGTTTTGTCGGCGCCCATGATTCAATAAATCACGCCTGTCCGATTATTTCTTCCATAACGTTCAGAATCTTATCTATCGTAGCTTCGGTAGCAATGATCGGCGGTTTCATAAGCATTGCCGGCAGGCAGTTTGCCTTGTATATCTGCGCCGATGCGTCGATGCAGTGCTCCTTCATTTTAGAAGCAAACGCCGCCGCCTGATCCACGGAATGGAAATGAATAGCCGCAAGATGTCCGAATCCCTCAACATCACAGATGATATCGGAATGTCTCTCCATAATGCCGCGAAGTCCGCTTTCGAATCTCTCTCCGAGCTTTTCGACAACCTCGCCGTTTGTTCTCATAAACGTCATGGTTATAAGGTACGCGAGAGAAGCGAGCTCTTCCTGACCGTTGGTAACAAGTGCGCCGAACTGATTCAGTATATCCATCTCGGCGGTCGTTATGACCTTGCTTGCGGGATACTCTCCGCCGGGGAATCCTTTACCGACTATTGCAAAGTCGGGATGCAGCCCATAAATACGGAACAGGAACATTCCGCGATACCACATGCACGACTGTATCTCATCACACATGGTGGGAGTGTCATACTCGGCGCAAAGCTTGTATGCCGCCTGCAGAAACTCCTTCGTAAGCCTTATTCCGCCGTAATTCATAAGAATTATCTCATGCATAAAGCCCGCAGTCTTATAAATTCCGGAGTTGTATTTCTTGATCTTTTCTTCAAAGTCGGCGATATCATTGATCATCACCGGAACTACCTTATAGAGTCCGTTCTCTTCCGCTGCATCACGAAATTCCGGCCACAGACCGCGGAATGTCTGAAGAAGGACCGTCGTACCGTGATAGTTGCCCTCAACGCCGCCGTTTTTGTCGCCCATCACGAAGAACACAGGAGTTTTTCCGTGATACTTGGGTTCTGCAAATGTAGCGTCCAGCTTGTAAAAGCGTGCAAGCATCATCTTGAATGCCGCTTCACACGAAAGGCTTCCGGTCTCAAGATTTATAACACGGTTGAGCACCTTGGGTTCAGTCGAAGCAAGAACCTTTGCGGTAACCACCTCGTTTTCCCATTCAATGCCGTTTGCAGACTGCACAAGACGCTTTTCCATTAATCTGGTAACATAGCCTCTTGTATTGTTATGGGTTGCGTTGAGTATTCCGAGACGGCGCGCGTTATCAATAAGACGGTAGCCGTTAAAGCGGTGTCCGAGCGGAGTATGATAATGCTCGCTCTTCCCTGTCAGATACAGTTTTCCGTCTTCGCCAAGTCGGTAGTTGGCAAATCCGGTAACGGGAGACATCCGGTCGGAGGCAGCCTTCATATAAGCGTTGGTACCGGCGCCCTTGGTATCGGAAGTGAAAACGGGAGCTATCTGCTTACCCACGGAGGAAAGGAGCTCATCGTTTTTCTTCTGAACCTCTTCGGGATAAAAATCGATCTTTTCGGATGCGATTTTCGCAGCTTCCTCGGCGTCCATCATTCCGAGCGCGGAGTTTGCTGCACAAAGTGCGCCGATATAGTCTTTTCCGAGAATATCCTCAAGCGAAACTTTCTGATTTATAAACATGGCAATTCAACAGGCCTCTGAGCTCAAAGGCATCCTTTCTTTTATTTTTCGGTTTGAGCAGTCCGCGCTCAGTCTATGTCTATGAGACGGCGTTCCTTATAAGAACGGAGAGCGGCAGTTTGCACTTTATGAGAAAGGAGGGTTTCTTCGGGACGTACCAAACCGAACGGAACCTCACGTCCTTCGATCTCGCAAATAAACGTCGCCCACATCTGAAGGATAGAATCCGTAAATCCGAACTCGAAAATTCCGCCAGTTATGGTGGGATGCATGGTTTTGAAGCCTATGCCGAGGCGGCACCACGCCTGCTCCTTATCCCACGAATCGGTATAGTAGAACGCATTGGGGTCGGACGAATTGAAGCGGGCGGAAGCTTTAACTCCGTATACTTCAAGTACCCATTCATCCGTTGATCCGGGCGACATGCGCTTAGTTTCGAGATACATCGGGAAAATCTCTCCGTCCTTATCCTTGACATCACAGCAAATCGTTGCGTTATCCCATGTGAGGCACGGCACACGTCCGCCTTTTCCGTCCGGACGTTCCTTTACGATCTTCGAAAGCTTGGCAAAAGCGTTGAGCGGCTTCCATCCCATACGGAAAGGAACATGCTCGGTATGTATTCCGAGGTCTCCCATGCATCCGTACTCACCGTTTATCTCGATCATTCTTTTCCAATTGATCGGCTTTTTCAGATCCATATCGCTCGAATGGCGGAAAGCGGAACGCACTTCGATAATCTTGCCGAACTTGTCATCCTTTATCCAGCGGATAAGCTCCTGACAGCCGGGAAAATACGGAAACTCGCTTGAGCAGCGAACCGTAACCTCGGGATGAGCTTCACATGCGGCAACAATTGCGGCATTCGCCTCTTCGTCGATTCCGAAGGGCTTCTCTCCGAGAAGATGCTTACCTGCGTTGATTATATCACAATAGAACTGCTTATGAAGGTTATGCGGAACGGCGCAGTACACCGCATCCACTTCCGGATTTTCGATTATCTTATGATAATCCGATTCATTGTATTTGATGGTATCGAAGTTTTTGAGGAACCATTCCTTAGCCTTGTCCGACGTATCGCATACCGCGATAATCTCCGGACGTGTAATGTCCTCGGTAAGATGGCACCAGCGGGCGGCGGCGGAAGCAAATTCTCTTCCCATAAGTCCGCATCCGATAATGCCGAAACGGATAGTTTTACTCATATCAAGCACCTCGTTTAATTAATGAAAGTGGATTTTACATACAGCAAGATTATAACACGGTGTACGAAGTATGTCAATAAATGAAGGAGAAACTTTCATATCTTCCGAATCAAATTTCAAAAGTTTTCGAAACAATCCTCGCCGCAGACTCGACAAACCTTACGCAGGGGCGTGTTCTGTAATACTCCTCGGTACGCTCCGACGGAACGGGGCTTGTCTTGATCCCCTTCAGAAGCTCCCGGCAGACCGTACTTCCGTTCTTTTCCCGAAACTCTTCAAGCATCCCGTTTACAAGAGCATACAGTTTTTTCTTTTCCTCCATATCGTTTGCGGAATCATACCCGGCGATCACCCCCGCGATCATCGCCATAGCGGAGACAGCGCCGCAGGTTTCACGCGAGCCCCCTATACCTCCGCCGAATGCGGAAGCAAGCCGCAGCGCATCGCTTTCGCTGTAACCCGTTGCATCGCAGAACGCTGCAAATACCGCCTGCGCGCAGTTTCTTCCCTCAAGAAAAAGCTCGCCAGCCTTCTTTTCACGGTCCATAACGCTCCTCCTTTTCGTCACGCAGCTTTTTCGCCGCGCGTAAGTTTCTTCATCCAATGGTATCTGTTTGCCTTTATTGCCGCAACTCCGCATTTGAAAATCTGATCCGAATTTAGGCAAAGTACGACCGCGACAGGCGGCCAATTAAATACAAACGCCGCACAAAACGAAAGCGGCAGGACGATTCCCCATATACTGACAAGATCGTTTATGAGTACAAACAACGAATCTCCGCCGCCGCGTATGATTCCGGTTATTACCGGCATTTCATACGCCGTTCCGACACCGGTGAAGCAAAGCACAAGGATAAACTGCTTCGCCATGGAGTACGCTTCGGGCGAAAGCGAAGAATAAAGCGAAAGCACCGGTTCTCTGAGGATATACAGAAGTACTCCCGTGGTAATTCCTATCAGAAGGAAAATCGCCTGAAGCGTCCTTACATATTCCTTGAGTTTCGGCAGGCATTCATCAATACTGTCCGAACTTCCGATCAGTTTTCCTATTATGACAGCCGCCGCGCTTGATGCTCCTACCGAAGCGACTTTAAGCACCTGATACAAAGTCGTCGCAGCCGAATTTGCCGCAATCGCCGCATCCTGCATATGACCGAGAACAACCGTCTGAAGAGCGGTCGAAACGCCGAACATCGCGCCGACCAAAGTAAATCTCCACATATTTTTCAGGTAATCCCGAACAGCGGCAATACCGGGTCTGAGTAAATCGGAAAGCTTCGAGCGAAGCTTTTTGTCAATGAAGAAAACATAGACGACAACGACTGCAAATTCGACAAAGCGCGCGGCAAGCGTACCGATTGCCGCACCGGTAACGCCGAGCTCGGGCGCGCCGAAGTGCCCGCCGATCAGAGCATAATTCACGGAACAGTTTATAAGAAGCGTCATAACCGATACAACAAATCCTATACGAACGGTCTCGACGCTCCTCAGCCCCGCAAGAAAAATGTTCGTAAGCGCAAACAGCGGGTATGTAAAGCGTATGATTCTTATATATTCGCTTCCCTGCGCAACAATCGCCGGAGACGTTGTAAAAAGTCCGACGATCTGAGAGGGGAAAAGACTTGCCGCCGCAAAAACAATGACCGAGAACGCCGCCCCCGTATAAAGCGCGCTTCCGATTATTTTCCTTATTTCGGAGGTGCGTCCCTGTCCCCAATACTGACTGCATATTACAACAGCAGCATCTCCGCACCCCATCACGATCTGCTGAAAGATAAACTGTATCTGATTCACTGCGGCGACACCGGAAAGTGCGGTTTCACTGTACGATCCGATCATCACATTGTCCGCAAGATTTACGGAAAAAGTGATAATATTATGAAGTATCAGAATCCAATAAAGCGAATTGAAAGTTTTGTAGAAGTTTCTATCGCGGCTGAAAAGCATTTTCTGCATCCTCTTTTTTCGACATCTTCGCTATTATACCACCGAAGAATACGGATTTCAATGGATTTTCCGAGCTTTTTTCTTCTTATCATTTAAAAAGGCTTGAAAAGCCGAAACCGTTATGGTAAAATATATAGAATGAAGAAAAAATGAAAGGATTTTGCCTTATGGAGTATAAATTTTCCGACAAACTTGCTTCTTTGAAGCCATCTGCAATACGCGAAATTTTCAAAAGCCTTACCGATCCCACAATAATAAGCTTCGCTGCGGGAAACCCTTCCCCTCTTTCTTTCCCCGTGGAAGCTCTTTCGAAAATATCCGCCGATATTTTTGCAAATGATTCAACGGCGGCGCTTCAGTACAGCATTACCGAAGGATATGTCCCGCTCAGAGAGGACGTAGTTGCGCGTCTCAATAAAAAATTCAGCATAGACGCAGATGTGAACAACACAATCATCACCTCAGGCGGTCAGCAGGGGATCGAGCTTGCCTGCAAAGCGCTGTGTAACGAAGGCGATGCGGTCATATGTGAGAATCCCTCATTTATCGGCGCTCTGAACGCTTTCCGTTCCTGCGGTGCAAGAACGGTCGGTATCGAGCTTGAAAACGACGGAATCGATCCCGAAAAGCTCGACCGTCTCATTTCCGAAACGCCCGACGCAAAAATGCTCTACCTCATTCCGACATTCCAGAATCCCGCCGGAATCACCACCTCTCTCGAAAAGCGCCTTGCGATTTACGAGGTTGCAAAAAAGCACAATATCATAATATTCGAGGACAACCCCTACGGCGAGCTCCGCTTCTCGGGTGAAGAAATCCCCACATTCAAATCAATGGATTCCGAAGGGCTTGTAATATATTCGTCGTCATTCTCAAAGATACTCTCTTCGGGAATGCGTGTAGGATATGTCACCGCTCCGATTGAGATAATTCAGAAAATGGTCGTGGCCAAGCAGAGCGAGGATGTTCATACGAATATTTTCTTCCAGATGATGTGTCACAAGTATATTTCGGAATACGATCTTGACGCTCATATAAATGAAATACGCAAGCTTTACCGCGCAAAATGCAATCTCATGCTCAAAACGCTTGATGAAAATATGCCGAAGGAAGTCACATACACGAGACCCGAGGGCGGGCTTTTCATATGGGGAACACTTCCCGACTCCGTAAACGAGCCCGAATTCGTAAAGAAAGCCATAGAACATAAAGTGGCGGTCGTTCCCGGCGAGACCTTCAACTGCGATACGTCGATGCCTTCGCAGTCATTCAGAATGAACTATTCCACTCCTTCCGATGAGGATATCGTGCGCGGCGTCAAGCTCCTTGCTCAGACCGCAAAAGAGATGATAAAGTAATCCCCTTTTCCGTAAAAAGAAAATACGACGAAAGAAAAAGAGGACGTCACATTGTTTATTGACAGAACCAAGATATATGTTAAAGCAGGAAACGGAGGAAACGGTGCGGTTTCGTTCCGACGCGAAAAATATGTTTCCCACGGCGGACCGGACGGCGGAGACGGAGGAAACGGCGGAAATATTATTTTCCGTGTTGATAAGGGCTGCAACACACTCCTGACATTCAGGCACAAAAGAAAATTCGTCGCGCAGAACGGCGGAAACGGATCGGGATCAAAATTTCACGGCGCAAACGGTGCCGATGTTATAATCCCCGTTCCCTGCGGAACGATCATCCGTTCGTCGGAAGGACTTGTCATACACGATATGTCCGACGGCGAGGATTTCATAATGTGCCGCGGAGGCCGCGGAGGATGGGGAAACCGTCACTTTGCAACGCCTACACGCCAGGCTCCGAGATTCGCCAAAAACGGTCTTCCCGGTGAGGAAGCCGAAATCGAGCTCGAGCTGAAAATGATTGCAGATGTCGGACTTGCGGGACTTCCCTCAGTCGGAAAGTCCTCGCTTCTCGCAGCAATATCGAATGCGCGTCCGAAAATTGCGGATTACCATTTTACCACACTTGAGCCTAACCTTGGGGTTGTCTCCACGGGTGAGGAACGCGGCTTTGTCATGGCAGACATTCCGGGACTTATCGAAGGGGCTGCCGACGGAGCGGGGCTCGGACATGAGTTTCTCAGACATATCGAAAGATGCCGTCTTATCGTTCAGGTAATCGATGTTTCCGGGATAGAAGGAAACGATCCCGTCGAAGATTTTCTCGTAATATCGAAGGAACTTGAAAACTATTCCGCCGAGCTTGCCTCGCGCCCGAGAATAATCGCTGCAAACAAATGCGATACTCTTCCGAATCTCAATACCACTGAAATCACAGACCTTCTCGAAGCCGCGGAAACGCGCGGATATCCCGTTGTGTTCATTTCCGCTTATACGGGAATGGGGCTCAGCGAGCTTGTAAAGCTTATTGACCAAAAACTCTCCGAGCTTCCGCCGACGGTAAGATACGAACCGGAAGTCACTCTCGGGGAAATCGACGAAACGGCGATCTCCGCCGAAGGCGTAAACGTAACGCGCGACGACGACGGAGCCTATGTATGCGAAGGCGAGTGGCTTGAAAAGCTTGTTAACCGCGTTAATTTCGATGACCGCGAATCGCTTATGTACTTTGACCGCTCTCTCCGTAATTTCGGAATAGTAGACAAGCTCCGCGAAAAAGGGTGCCGTGAGGGCGATACCGTTCGGATGTACGGACTCGAATTTGATTTTGTTGACTAAACCAATGAAAGGATTAATATAATATGGAACTTACAACAGTACGGGAATTATACCACAGCACCGCCGATTTTGCCGACAAGGAAATCACCGTAGGCGGTTGGGTGCGCTCGATACGCGCGTCAAAAGCCTTCGGATTCATCGTCCTCGGCGACGGTTCATTCTTCAAAACTCTTCAGATAGTATACGACGAAAAGCTCGGAAACTTTGACGATATATCAAAGCTCAACGTCGGTTCGTCACTCATCGTTACCGGAAAGCTCGTTGAAACTCCGGATGCTCCTCAGCCGTTTGAAATTCATGCGACTTCCGTCGAAGTTGAAGGCGCTTCCACACCCGACTATCCTCTTCAGAAAAAGCGTCATTCTCCCGAATATCTCAGAACGATCGCTCACCTTCGCCCCCGCACGAATCTGTTTCAGGCTGTGTTCCGTGTCCGTTCTCTTGCGGCATATGCGATTCACAAATTCTTTCAGGAGCGTGATTTCGTGTATGTACACACCCCGATCATTACCGGAAGCGACTGTGAAGGCGCAGGAGAGATGTTCCGCGTAACAACACTCGATCTCAACAATGTACCGAAAAACGACGACGGTTCCGTTGACTTCACAAAGGACTTCTTCGGAAAATCCGCAAACCTTACCGTCAGCGGTCAGCTGAACGGCGAGACATATGCAATGGCGTTCCGCAACATCTATACCTTCGGTCCGACGTTCCGCGCCGAGAATTCCAATACGACGCGCCACGCCGCGGAATTTTGGATGATCGAGCCCGAGATGGCTTTCGCCGATCTCAACGACAACATGGAAATTGCGGAAGACATGCTCAAATATATAATCAATTATGTTATGGAAAACGCCCCCGAGGAAATGGAATTCTTCAACAGCTTTGTTGACAAGGGGCTTATCGAGCGTCTCAACAGCGTTGTTTCTTCCGAATTCGGACACGTCACATACACCGAAGCGATCGATCTCCTTGAAAAGAACAATGACAAATTCGCATACAAGGTATTCCGGGGATGCGACCTTCAGACCGAGCATGAAAGATACCTCACCGAAGAAATATTCCGCCGCCCCGTATTCGTAACCGATTATCCCGCAGAAATAAAGGCTTTCTATATGAAGCAGAATCCCGACAAAAAGACCGTAGCCGCCATGGACTGCCTCGTTCCCGGAATCGGTGAAATCATCGGCGGAAGCCAGAGAGAGGACGATCTCGGAAAGCTCACTCAGCGTATGGATGAGCTCGGACTCAAAAAAGAAGATTACGGCTTTTATCTTGACCTCCGCAAATACGGTTCCGTCCGTCACAGCGGATTCGGTCTCGGGTTTGAGCGCTGCGTAATGTATCTTACCGGTGTTTCAAACATCCGTGACGTAATTCCCTTCCCGCGTACGGTAGGAAACTGCGAGCTTTAAAGCAGACAACCATCAATCGGCATATAAAACAGCATCATATGAAAAGCAGCGTTCGGCAAAAGCCTAACGCTGCTTTTATGTATTTCGGTTCTCGCTGTATTACGTCGTCTTTCAGCTACGGCTAGACGTGTCTTACCGTTCTTCTGCCTTACTCAATCTCCCACACAAATGTCACGCTGTCGCTCACGTCGATATCATCCGGTTCGATTTCAAAATCGTGGGTTGTAGCGCACGGCATCGGCATACAGCGTTCCTCCATCTCATAACGTGTGGGTGAATACAAATGAAGCTCGCCCCAACTGTAATCGATTGATACGAGACTGCCGAGTGTTACACCGGAAGCCCTCGCCAAAATTTCCGCTTTCGCTTTTGCATTGACGCAGGCGCTCTCCAAAAGTGCGGTGCTCACCGCATCCTTATCCTTTACGGTAAATCGCACACTCAGCTCGGGTTCTGCAACACAGGCGGCAATTGCACCGAGAGTTTTTGAAAGAAGCCGCGTATCTAAATCAAATTCCAATTTCAAGCCGTGTGTCACAACATATCCTACAAACACCCTCTTGTAGCTGCCGTTTTTATCCTGACGGCTCTCATATTCCGTACCCACATTGAAATCTTTGGTTTTCAGATCGTCCTTTGCAAAACCGACGCCGACAAAAGCCTCCCTGAGTCGTTCCAAGTGCTCTGCAGCATCGTCCATGGCTTTATCGTAAACCTTATCGAACGACCTGAGTGTCAGCGATATTACCGTTTGATCCGGTTTAAGACTTAATTTTCCGATCCCCTTGACTGTTATACTCCTGCTCATAACCGTTTTCTCCTTTGCACTTATTTATTTTATCTGATTTTCGGAAGATCGGCAGTTACGCATTTTTCGGATGTTTTCAAGCCTGATTTTGGCTCGATGAATTTATTCAGACGATAAATACGAAGGGGCTCTGTAAATTATAGCATTACGTTTTTTTCTGCATTTCTCGATTACGCCCGTGTATTCAAGAAGCTTGAGCGACATAGATATATCGCGGCGTGACTTGGGAGAGAAGCCTGAAAATAACGCAAAATCTTTTGACGTAAACTCTCCGTCCGGAACAAATCTCCGAAGGTCTCCGGACGCCCTAATTTCAACGATATCGACAATCCCCGTCGGAATTCTGTCAAGTCTGTGAGAGCCGCGCTTTCCGCCGTTTCCCCATCCGTCCCGTATGCGGTACTCCGTAAGCTCAAGCATCGCGCAAACAAAGTGCAGCTTCTCATTTTTGATGATTTTATAAAGACGGCACATCTCGGGCAATATCTGCGCGGCATTTCCCCTTTTCGGAGATTTCCTCTTTGATTCAGCCGCACCGGTTTCCGGATCGATCCAGACAAGCGATTTCACAGCCGCTATGGGATAAACAACCGTAACATCCGAGAGCGAAAGAAAAACTTCCAACCTGTCACGGATCGTGCCGAAGCCGGAAGTTTGTATTTCGATTATGCCGTCGGGATTTTTAATATCGGCAATATAATTATCAACCGGAATCTCATGGTATGCCGAATCGGGCTCAAAGAAATTTTTAAGCACCGCATGAAGCGTCTTTTCGTTATATGTTCCGATGCCGCCGTGATTTTTTTCCGCAATTTCGACGCTGCGAATCGCGTCTGCAAATCTCTCATTCAAACAGCTGTCTATCATATCAATACTTGGATTTCAGCCATTCAAGAAGCTCGTCGATATCTTCTTCGGAAAGCTTTTTATCCTTATAAAGAGAATCCATCATGCTGACGAACGATCCTCCGTGGTATTGCTTTACAAACTGCTCGGATGCGGTGCGAATGTACTCGGACTTGTCCGAAGAGGGCTCATAATACCTCTCTTTTCCTTTTTTGAAAGAGGTAATATATCCTCTGTCCTCAAGCCTTACAAGAAACGAAATAAGCGTGGGAGCCTTCCATGAACGCCCTTTGCCGACTGCCTCCATAAGGTACGCCGTATTTACCGGAGGAACGGCATTCCAGATAGCCAACATTACTTCGAATTCGGCGTCGGGAAGACGCTTTTCATAATCAGGAGTATCTTTGTTTTCAGTTTTCAGATCAGTCACATTCATCTGTGTCGCCATAACAAAAACTGCTTCCTTTCTTCAGTGATTTGAACGGTTCTCCCATATATACGAACACGCATCACATTTAATATTATACATATGCCTAATTGTTTTGTCAACTCCTTTTGACACAAAATTTCAAAAAAGCTTTTTACATTTGCCGTTCTATTGATTTATTGTGCCATATACTGTATAATATGGGTACTGCAGCAGAAAGGTCGTCGAAAAAACATGTTGTACGATTTTTGCCCGGTGAAAAAAGAGACCGCATTTCGCGTGTTATCCGTCATCGCGCTGAACGAAAATCTTTCAAGAAAGGAAATAGCGGAAAGCTGCGGCCTGAGTAAAGTGACCGCAGGAAAGATTGTGGATTTTCTTGCCTGTAAAGGGATCGTGGCTGAGCACACGCGTGCGGAAAGCTCCGGAGCGGGTCCCCATTCCCTGTGTGTACTCATAAATCCCAGATACAATTGTCTGGTCACGGATTTATATTCGAAAAATTTTACCACCGATATAGTCTCTCTCCGTGAAAAGCGCATGGCGATCATACCGTACAGTTATGACAGCCGACGCTTTTCCGATGACAATCTGCGGATGTATCTTCGTGATGTGGTGAAAGTACAGCAAAAATTCTCTCCGGGATATTGCATAGGAGCCGGACTTATAATGCCCGATAATTACTTCATGGGAGAAGAAGTAAATTTTGCAGATGGGGTTTCAAGCCGCGGCACCGCCGTAAATATTGCCCGGGAAATTCTCTCTCCGAAAAGAATCATTGCCGGAAACAAGACCGAACTCACGCTCAAGTACCTCTTGTCCTCGAAAAAGTATTCGGACAAGAACAGCATAATCTACATTTGTCTAATAGATAAAGGCATCCGCACCGCCGCTCTGATAAACAAAACACCCGTATATTTCGCCAACGGCAGATATGCAGATATCGGGTCCGTCAGAATCCACGGTCGAAAAAGCGTTGATTTTCAGCTTGCACATTCAAAGTCGCCCGAAGAATATGCCGATGCCGTCGCCTTTGCATGCGCGAACGCAATATTTTTTTATGCGCCTGACGTAATAATCCTTGATTCGGAAATACACAAGCATATAGCCGGACTGCGCGAAATGGTTGTTTCATCGCTCATTGATTATTATGCAATCGGCGAAAAAATAATTCCCGAAATAGCCTGCCCAAATAAAAGTTCTTCTGCATTTGCCTCACTCGGAATTATGTGCGCTTTGCGTGAGCGTTTTATATACGAGACGACCGAGCGATTCTTTGAAGAAAAGAAATCTCAAGGAAACGGCGGTAACGAAACTTCCGGCAAAGGATGAAAGATATATAATTATCACTTGACAATCGGACAATAAAATTATATAATTAGACATTATATAATTAATTGAAAGGACTGATATATTTTTCATGGACGGCGACAGTATAATCATGATACTTATCATGATCGCGCTTACTGCCTGCTCTGCCTTTTTTTCGGCAACAGAAACCGCATATTTATCATTTAATCAGGCAAAGATGAAAACCCTTGCCGCTTCCGGAGATAAGCGCGCACAGATGGTTTTATCGCTCTACGATGATTACGACAGACTGATAACCTCTGTTCTCGTCGGAAACAACATCGTAAATATTTCTCTGTCTTCAATAAGCACGGTGCTGTTTATAAAGTTCCTCGGGGACATGGGTGCCACGATTTCCACCGTAATAATTACGGTGATCGTTCTTATCTTCGGAGAAATCACTCCGAAAACCGTATCAAAGGACTTTGCGGAAAGCTTTGCGCTGTCCACCGTTTACGCGGTCAAAGCGGTGATACTTCTCTTCTATCCTCTTTCGTTTATTTTCGGGCTTTGGCAAAAGCTTGTTGACAGAATATCGAATCCTCCCGGTGAGAGCACCGTTACGGAAGACGAAATAATTACCATGGTAGACGAAGCCGAAGAGGGCGGCGGAATCAACAGCGACGAAGGCGAGCTTATACGTTCGGCTATCGGCTTCAACGATGTGACTGCCGGAGAAATTCTGACGCCGCGCTCCGATGTTATCGCGCTCAATCGTGAAATGACCCCCGATGAAATTGCCGAAATTTTCATGGAATCGGGATTTTCTCGGCTTCCGATGTGCGGTGATTCTCTCGACGATGTTCTCGGCATTCTTCACGAAAAGGACTTTCTTTATTCGGTAATACACAAAAGCAATGTACCTGCGGAATCACTGCTCACAAAGCCGGTTTTTGTATCAAAGCATATAAAAATCTATGACCTTCTCAAACTGCTTCAGGACGGGAAATGTCATATGGCTGTCGTATCCGACGAATTCGGTTCTCTTTGCGGAATCGTAACCGTTGAGGATATTGTCGAGGAACTTCTCGGCGAAATCTGGGATGAACATGACAAAGTCGAAGAGCTCTTCATCCTGCTGCCCGACGGTTCGTATCAGGTAGACTGCTCCGCCGAGCTTGACGCACTTTTCGAGCTTTTCGGAATCGAAAACGAGGAAGGCGACGAAGGCGAGAGAGCACAAACCGTCAACGGATGGATAATAATCAACTGCGGCAGGATTCCCGAAATCGGTGAAACTCTTCTCATCGACGGGCTTTCAGTTGAAATAATAAAAACAGACGGCACGAAAATAATCGAGGCAAAAATCTCAAAGATTCCCGATGAAGAATGACTTTCGATTTTTCCCAAAAAGTAAAAAGCAGATAAAAATCCCGTACAGCATTCCGATAGGATACTGTACGGGATTTTCAATTTACTGTTCCTCAAAATACTTGTCTATTCCGTTTGCAACGGCGACTGCCATTTTCTCCTGCCATGCGGTACTCAGCATATTTTCGGCATCCGTTTTGTTTGTCAGATAACCGATTTCTATAAGAAGAGCACATGATTTTGCCCAATGAGTAACATAGTAGGAATCGTCCGCCGGCGTCATCTCGGACATCGGCTTCTTATAATCGGGGAAAGCCTCCTCCAAAGCCTCGCAGAGAGCCTTAGCTGCTGTCTGCGGCTGCTTCACCGGAACCTGTGAATCTTCGCTGAAATAGATGCGAACGCCGTTCACATCCTCTGTTCCTGCATATGTATTACAGTGGATCGACAGAAAATAATCCGCTCCGACGGAATTGAAATAAGCAATGCGCTCCTTTTTATTAAATATGTCGTTTCCGTCATCCTTGTCGGTTTTGGGAAAGCTTTCGCCGTCATGTGTGAGAAATACGTCGTACCCGCGCCTTGAAAGCTCCCTTTCGAGTATCTTTGAAAAATCTATATTGATATCCTTCTCGGTAAGGTCACCTATATACTCCGAAGAGGAACCGGGATCGGAAAAGCCGTGCCCGGGGTCAACACAGACCCGCTTGCCTTTTCCCGATTCCGAAGGTTTGGGCTCGGCACTTTGGGTTGTTACCCTTCCCGCCCCTGCCGCATCGGAAGTTGAGACCGGAAAGTCTTCGTCATTTTCACTGCGGCAGGCAACCGTAAAAGGCATCATCGCAAGAATGGCAAGAGCCGTAATGAAGCATTTGATCTTAATTTTCATTTTTAACCTTTCTCCGGATCAAGTAATGCTGTTATGCCGCGCCGGAAACGGCAAGAACCGAAAAAATCTTCCCGGACTGTCTCAATGAATGTCACATGCTGCAAAGCGAAAGAAACCGTTCATACCCTTCGTCCCACATTTCTTTTACGGAAGGATCCGGGGCAAACTCTTCTATCGCCGATGAGCGTTTTACCGCTTCGCGTATATCACTTTCGGAAGAAAGCTCACCCGCGGCATACGCCTGAACTGCAATATTACCGAGCGCCGTCGCTTCATCGGGACCCGCAACAACGTATTTACCCGTTGCCGATGCGGTAAGAGCCGAAAGAAGCCGTTCCTTCGTTCCGCCGCCGATAATATTTATTATATTATACCTCTTTCCTGTCAGTTTTTCAATATTATCCGCGGTTTTTCTGTAACAAAGTGCAAGACTGTCGAATATGCACCGCACTGTCTCTCCCACACTTTCGGGAACAGCCTGTCCGGTTTTCATGCAGTATTCGGCAATGCGCTGAGGCATATTGCCCTCGGGAGTAAATATAGGGTCGAAGGGATTGATTAGCGAACGGAGCGGCTGCGCCTCGGCTGCTGCGGCGGAAAGCTCGTCAAAAGTATAGCTCTTTCCTTCGCGCTTCCATTGACGGCGGCTTTCCTGCTCGATCCAAAGCCCCATTATGTTCTTGATAAGCGTTATCCTGCCGAAAGCACCGCCTTCGTTTGAAAATCCGTGTTCCATTGCTTCGGCGGAAAGCACGGGCTCGTCCGCCATAACGCCCATTATAGACCACGTTCCGCTGCTAAGGAATATCGCATCCTCGCTTGATGAAGGTGCAGCCAAAAATGCGGATGCAGTATCATGTGACGGAACCGTGACAAGCGACGCTTTCGATCCGGTATACTCTTTTATTTCCGGAAGCAAGGGTGCCGAAAATTCTCCCGGCATAACTATGTCCGGAAACATATCGGCTCTTATCCCGATCTTTGAAAGAATTCCGGGATCCGCTTTTCTGCGGCGGGCATCAAGGAATCCTCCCGTAGATGCTATAGTGTATTCGCTCACCCTTTCTCCGGTAAGAAAATATCCGAACAGATCCGGAGTCCAAAGTGCACATGATGCGTTATCCGGCACAAAGGGGCGGTACTTCATATCCGCCGCAAGCTGATAAAGCGTATTTATATTCTGCGACTGTATTCCGGACAAGGCATATAACTCGGGATACGGCATTTTTGAGAAAAACTCCCGCTCCATCCCTTCGGTGCGTCCGTCTCTGTAATGATACTGAGGAGAAAACAGTGCGCCGTTTGCGTCGAGATAAGCGTAATCCACTCCCCATGTGTCGATTCCGACAGTTAAAGCATCGCCGTCCGCAACCGCCGAAAGAAGCGAATTCTTTATTTCGTGAAAAAGTCTGAGCGTATCCCAATAGAAAGAGCCGCACACCGAAACCGGGTCATTTGAAAAGCGATGCACCTCTTTGAGTGTAAAGCACTCTCCGTCAAACGTTCCGCATATTCCCCGTCCGCTTGACGCGCCGAGATCTACCGCAAGAAATTTTTCAGGCATGATTCTTCTCCCGTAAATTCATTTTATCATTTGAGTTCCAGCACGGTAACACCGTAGTCTCCCTCGCCGTATTCTCCGGCGCGGAAAGACGCAATGCGGGGATCGCTCTTGAAATATCCCCAAAGGGCTTTGCGGAGTGCTCCCGTTCCCTTTCCGTGAAGCACCGTCACGGTTTTGACAGAGGCAAGATTTGCGCTGTCTATATAGTTGTCCACCATAAACCATGCATCATCGCCCGTCTGTCCGCGAACGTCGATCTGCGGTTTGAAATCTCTGCTTACAACCGCTCTGACCGAAGATTTCGTGTCCTTCTTCTTTTCCTTGCTCTTGCTCTCGTCAAGTCTCAGCTTTTTTTCGCTTATACGCGATTTCAAACTGCCCATCTGCACCATGCAGTAGCCGTTCTTATCGGCGGGAGTGATAACGGTTCCTTCCGTGCCGAATTCACGGTGAATAACACGGTCTCCGCTTTTCAGGGGGCGAGGAAGAACATAATCTCCGTCATCCTTGTACTCCACCGGATTTATCTCATCGTCAAGCTTGCGGAGCTTGCTTCTGACCTCCTGCTTCGTCTTCTGATATTTATCCGAAAAAACCGCCGAATCCTTTTCTTTTCTGACCGCGTCAAGCTCGGCAAAGATATAGTCAACGCTCGCCCTTGCACCTTCAAGCATCGTGCGCGCCTTTTTCATCATATCCTGCGCCTCACGCTCGCTTTTTTTCAGCTTTTCGTCAAGCATCTTTTCGGTATTGCTTTTTTCGATCTCTAGCTCCGCACGGAGTTTTCTTGCATTTTCTCGTTCGGTATCAAGCTCAAAGCGCGATTTGTCAAGCTTTTCGATAACTCTTTCAAACTCCCTCGTTTCCGGATCGACATGCGCTTTGGCACGTTCTATGATTTTTGAAGAAAGTCCGAGATGTTCTGAAATTGCAAACGCCATTGACTTTCCGGGAGTGCCTATTACAAGTTTGTAGGTTGGCTTCAATGTGTTTATATCAAATTCGCACGAAGCGTTCATAACTCCGGGGGTTTCTATTGCAAAAGCCTTTAACTCGGCATAGTGCGTAGTAGCTGCGCAAAGGGCACCGGAGGCAAGGATATGCTCAAGCACCGCAGTTGCGAGAGCAGCGCCTTCCACGGGATCGGTTCCCGCCCCTAGCTCGTCGAGGAGGACAAGCGATTTCGGTGTCATTTCCGAAAGTATCGAAACTATGCTCGTCATATGCGCGGAGAATGTCGAGAGCGACTGTTCTATGCTCTGCTCGTCTCCGATATCAGGGAAAATTTTATCAAATACGCATATCTGCGATCCGCTTTTGCATGGGATATGAAGTCCCGACTGCGCCATCATGGAAAGAAGTCCGAGCGTTTTCAGCGACACGGTCTTGCCGCCTGTATTCGGCCCCGTGATAACGAGCATCGAATATTCGCCGCCGAGGCGAACCGTAACGGGCACAACATCCTTTGCGGGAATAAGCGGGTGACGCGCGTTTATCAGCGACGCCTCGCGCTTTTCAGTTATCACGGGTTCCCGTGCATCCATGTTGAACGAAAGCTGTGCGCAGCCGAAAATAAACGCAAGAAATGTTATGTTGTCGTAATTCAGCCGAAGCTCACCCGAAAAAGCGGAGAGCGACGCGGACAAATCGTAAAGGATTCGCTCAATTTCGTGCGTCTCGGATGCCTCAAGCTCTCTGAGCTTGTTATTCGCGTCAATGACTGCGATCGGCTCTATAAACAGCGTCGCGCCGGAAGCCGAAGTGTCGTGGACAAGACCTCTAACCTCGCTGCGGTACTCAGCCTTTACCGGAACAACATAACGACCGTTTCGCTGAGTAACAATATTCTCCTGAAGATACTTTGAATACGCTCCGGAAACATACTTCTGGAGCATTTCCTTTATCGAGGAATTGGTCTGCTTTATTTTTCTCCGGATATCGGCAAGTGCGGGGCTTGCGTCATCGGCAACCATGTCCTCGCTCACTATGGAGCGGAAAATGCGGTCCTCTAAACGTTTTTCCGGCATGAGGCGTTCGAATATCTCTCTTATCGAGTACTCCGCCTGATCGTGCCCTTCCCGGATGTAATTTCCGAGTGAGCGCGTTGTTCTGAGTACGTTCGCCGCATCGAGAAGCTCACGAAGTGTCAGAACCGCGTTCTTGTCCGCGCGGTCGAGAATCGGGCGAATATCCTTTATCTGACCGAACGGCGGCATGCCTTTGGTCGTCATCATTTCTTTCGCTTCGCTTGTCCGCTTAAGGCTTCTGCGCACTTCATCCTCATATATAAAAGGTTCAAGGGAAATCGCAAGCTCCTTCGATCCATCGGTCGGACAAACTTCGGCAAGTATATTTTTTATTTTATCAAATTCAAGTGCAGTTTGTGTCCTGTTCAAATCAACCACCCTGTTCCGTAATTTTTTTATAAAAGTCAAGAGATGAATAGCTGTGCTCTATCTGATTCACAAGATATTTTTCGCACACATACGAAAGCTCTTCGAGAGATTCGGAATTCAAAGAAAATGCGAGCATCTTTCTTTGATCGGAATATACTATGTACCTCATCGCCTCAAGCACATCCGGTAAAATTTTCAGATAGATATCGGCAGTTTCATCTTCGTCGGAATTTCTTTTTTTCCTCTCGTAATCCCCACGGCAATCCGGACAAACGATCCGTCCGTTCATAACGTCGAGATACATTGTGCTGCCCTCGTATTTACCGCAGCGGCAGCATGCAACGAGATCCGGACAAAGTCCGGAAAGAGCGAGAGCTTTAAGCTCAAAAGCCGCTTTCACCGCAGCCTTGGAATATTTGCCTTCGGAAAGTGCATACAAAGCATTCAGCGTAAGCCGAAGGAGCGGAACGTCCGCGCTTCCCTCAACCGAAAGATCGCAGCAAATATCGCACACATACGCCGCCAACGCAAGGGCATCAAGATCCGTGCGTATACCGTAAAATGCCTCTTTGAGTTCACTGTCCGCAATGTAGTAATACTTCCTTTTTTTCAGAACGTAAGTATTATAGGTGTACGGCTGTGTCGTAGGCATATGCTTGCTCTTCAGGCTTTTTACGCCCTTTCCGGTAACATATATTTTTCCAAGCTCATTTGTAACAACGGTAAGCAATTTGTCATAGTCCCCGATATCGGTTTCCCTGACGACAAGTCCGTTAACGATGATCTCCTCCACGCCGCGCCGTCCTTTCAGTTCGTGCAGTCAGATTTCCTTCGGGTTGAAGCCGAAATTGTTAAGGCTGACATCGCTGTCGCGCCAATTTTCCTTAACCTTCACCCAAAGATCGAGAAATACTTTGACACCGAAAAAGGCTTCCATATCCTCGCGCGCGTAAGTACCGATCTTTTTCAGTGTCTGACCGCCGCGTCCAACGATTATTCCCTTATGTGAATTCTTTTCGCAGTATATCTCCGCGCGTATTTTGAGAAGCTCCGGAGTCTCCTCAAACTGCTCGATCATAACCGCGGTACCGTGAGGGATTTCCTCGGAAAGAACCCGCAGAAGCTTTTCGCGTATGATCTCGGCAGCGATCTTGCGTTCGGGCTGATCGGTAATGACATCTTCGTCAAACATAAACGGACCCTCATGAAGAAACTGTCTCGCTTCTTCAAGAACAACAGATACATTTTTTGAGTTTACCGCGCTTGCGGGAACGACGGCATCAAACGAATGAACCGCCGCATATGCGGCAATCGACTCCGCCAGCGCCTCACGGTTGCAAAGATCGATCTTATTGAGCACAAGCATGGACGGAAGAGAGTTTTTCTTTATCTGATTTATAACCGAAAGCTCGATATCTCCGGGGGAACGTCCCGCCTCCGCTATAAGCATAACTGCATCGGCAGATGCCACAGTCTCACGCGCGGATTTGTTCATGTATCCACCGAGTCTTGTGCGCGCCTTATGCACTCCGGGAGTATCGAGAAAAACAAACTGTTCTTCCCCTTCCGTAAGTATTCCGGTTATTCTGTTTCTCGTAGTCTGCGGCTTTGAAGAAACAATCGCGATCTTCTCACCGAGAATTGCATTCATGAGAGTGGATTTACCCACATTAGGTCTGCCGCTTATTGCGATAAATGCTGTCTTAGTCATATTTAAAACCTTTCCTTCTGCCGGGATTCAGCGCAGTATCCCGAGCCTGTCCATTATCTTATCTTGAAGTGAGAACATTTCCTTTTCCGCTTTCTCGGATACTTCATGATCGTACCCGAGTAAATGAAGAACGGAGTGAACCGTGAGAAACGAAATCTCACGCTGAAAGCTGTGTCCGTATTCCGCCGCCTGCTCTTTTGCGCGTTCCGCCGATATAACAATATCTCCGAGAACGATCGGAGCGGGTCCCTCCTCCGGCATATCGCCATCGGCAAAAGAGTACATCGGGAAAGAAAGCACGTCGGTAGGACGGTCAACGCCGCGGTATTCACGGTTCAGCTCATGTATGTGCACGTTATCCGTGACAGTCACGGAAATATCGCAGTCGCGGATAAAGCCCATGAATTCAAGCGCGCATTCCGCCGAAGCGAAAATCAGTCCGAACAATTCCCGCAAATCGTACTCCTCGCAGTGCTCGGCGCAAAAATCAATCGTAAGCATTTACTTCACCGTTCTTCCCGAAGGACGGTATGTCTTCTTTTCTCCCGTCCGTTTTATTTTCTTTTCCCGGTCGTATCTGTCATACGCCATAACGATCTTTTGTACGAGTCGGTGGCGAACCACATCGTGCTCGTCAAATTCATGTATTTCGATACCGTCGACGTTTTTAAGTACCTTCACCGCCTGCGCAAGTCCGCTCTGACCACGCTCGGGAAGGTCGGTCTGCGTAAGGTCGCCCGTCACCACGATCTTTGACCCCGCGCCGAGTCTGGTAAGGAACATTTTCATCTGCTCCGGGGTCGTGTTCTGCGCTTCGTCGAGGATTATAAACGATTCATCAAGGGTACGTCCGCGCATATAGGCAAGAGGCGCGATCTCGATAGTAAGCTTTTCGATCATCCTTGCGCAGTTCTCCGGTCCGAGCATCTCATAGAGAGCATCGTACAGCGGGCGCAGATAAGGATCTATCTTACTCTGAAGATCTCCGGGCAGAAAGCCGAGGCGTTCTCCCGCTTCGACCGCGGGACGTGTGAGAATAATCCGCGAAACCTCATGGGAACGCAGAGCTTTCACCGCCATTGCAACCGCGAGATATGTTTTTCCGGTTCCCGCCGGACCGATTCCGAAAACTATCGTGGAATTTTTTATTTTATCGGTATACTTCTTTTGTCCGACCGTTTTCGGCTTTATCGGCTTGCCTTTGAGCGTGACTGCAACCGTATCTCCGTCGAGCTGCTCAAGCTCTTCGCTTTTTCCGCTTCCGATCATGGATATCGCATAATCCACGCTCTGCTCCGGGATGTCCGTTCTGCGCGCAATTCCGTAGAGATACGATATCACAGCGTATGCCTTTCCGACCGCTTCGCTTTCACCTTCTATAAGTATCCCGTCGGAGGGCGCGCCGTCGGAATCTCCCGAGCGGTTGAATATTCTTACCCCGAACGCTTCTTCGATCTTCGCGGCATTGCTGTCAAACGTGCCGAAAATCCTTCCTGTGATTTCTGAGTTTTCAACTGAGAAAATTTTACGGATCATTAGCCGAACCTTTCGTCTCGCCGTCGTTCACTGTAAATTCCGAGCACACGGCAATATTTTTTATCATATAAATTCTTCCCGTCATCCGGTACACACCGTCTTCAAGTTTTTCTTCCGTTTCCGAAGAAACTATCTCCCCTTCTTCGAGAAGCTCACGCACCCCGTCCGAAAAAGCGATCTTCGCTTTTTCCGCAGCCTCGCTTTCGGTCAAAATCTTCGGACGGTATTCGTATTCGGCGTCCGTCTGTACGGTCAGCCATATCGGGACCGTAACACTTCCGAAAAAAGTAAGCTGGCTGTTCCTTTCTATTTTATCATATTTGGTATAGTTAATGCTACTGTTTGAGAAAAGATTTTTCTTTTTTCCGAAAATTTTTACACCTATCGACTTCTTTTTATTTCCGGTATATACTTTTTCTTCACTTTCAAGAGGAATTTCCGCAACTATTTCTCGGTATACCTTTCCGAGAACCTCCCCGGATGCATATTCGTAACGTACTCCGTTTTCGCCGACGGTGATCGCACCCGAAGCAAGCAGCTCGCCTTTTCTCACGGTTTCTCCGACAGACACCGTACTTTTCCCGGAATTGATCTCCGGAAGTATGATCTCGGCATCCTCGGAGGCGGTCAGATTCGCGTACGTCCCGCGCGGCGGAGCAACGCTTTTTTCTCTTTTTTTCCGCTCTGCGACCTCAACAACCGCCAATGAAGACCTCATATTCACGGATATCCATGCAATATCGTCGGACTGTATAAGAAATTCGTTTGCGACAAGCTCAAAATCAATCGAAGGGATAAATGCTCCGCATCCGCACCCAAGCTCCTCGAGCTGCGATATTATTTCCTCATCGCTGACATTTTCATTTCCGACAACGCGAAAATCCCATATGAAATACTTTGAAAAAAACGTGCTGAGAATAAAAAATGCGGCTCCGACCATGGCGCCGAAGCGTCTTCTGTATCTGCAGAAAAAACCCGTTATCCCGCGAAGCGACGACCTTTTGATCTCCAGCCCTTCATCAAGGCATTTCTCCGCAAATATTTTACCTTCGCTTTTTTTCAGAGTAAAGCGAAAAAGTCCTTTCCCGTGCTTTTCACGGTACGGCCACAGTTCGTATTTTTTGAAAATATTGACGCATGAAATATACTGCTTTTCCTCCGCGAAAAAAACATACTCACCTTTTATCTTTCCGAGAATCCGTGATATCATCGCAATTTTCCTCCTTTCTCGATACACTCTCAACGGTTCCGTGAACGACTATTCTGTCCTCGCTGAAAACCGTAAGCTTCAGGTCTTTTCCGCAAACAACGATATTGTCCTGATATGTGGAAAGAACGCATAATGACGGCGAATAGTCCGATATTCCGGTACAGCCCTGTATCATGACCTCATAGAAGCCGCGTATTTCCACCGTCGTCATTCCGGAAAACGCATTAACGGGTATGTCAAAAAGTTCGCCGAGCTTTGCCTTATACTTTTCTCTTCGATTCACACACTCACCCCCGAGCATAAAATCACGCTTTATTAATATTATGATACCGTGACACATTAAATTCATCCCGTTCCGTGCGAACGACATACAGACCGAAAGGCGGAAATAAATGAACCTAACTGCAAAAAGAAAGGCATATTTTCTTTTATACGCTTTTCTCATTGTACTTTCATGCGTATTTATAATAATGTCCGAGGATATTCAGCGCCGCGTAAACGATACTCTGCGGGTGTGCGCCGTATCTGTTGTGCCGTCGCTGTTTCCGTTTATGGTAATATCGTCACTGCTCACTCAAAGCGCTCCGTACCTCTTTTCGGGCAGTTCAGGACACATACCGTTTTCAAAAATGCCTTATCCCGCTTTGCTTGCGCTGTTTCTCGGATCATTCTGCGGTTTTCCGGTAGGAATAGTCACCACGGCGGGACTCAAAAAACGAGGACTTATAACACGCGATGAAGCCGAACGTCTGAGCGCCGTGTCGAACAACGCAGGTCCCGCGTTTGTTATCGAGGTCGTAGGATGCGCCTTTTGGGGCTCGCGCGCCGTAGGGATAAAGCTGTATCTGATCCAGCTGATCGCATCGTGGATTCTTGCCGTCTTCATCCTGCGCTCAAAAAACTCGGACGGTGCTGCGGTATCACGAAAGAGATCGGCAATACCGGAACCGTCCAATTCCGCCTTTGCTTCATTTTTCGGCGAAGCGATCGTTTCGGGCGCGCTCGGAATAATAAAAATATGCGCGTACATTGTATTCTTCGCGTCTCTCACGGAAGCACTGCGGATCATCCCCTTTGAAATTCCGAAAGCGGCAGAAGGTGCGCTGTCCGCCGTGCTTGAATTCACATCGGGATGCCGCATGGGAGCCGAGATCGGCGGCAAGACCGGCATTGCGCTTTCTTCGTTCGCAATCGGTTTTTCCGGAATTTCCGTACTTCTTCAGGGAGCGTCTTTCGCGTCAAGCGCCGGATTTTCCCTGCGCAAAACCGCCGCAGCAAAGCTTTTACAGGGGACAATATGCGCAATTGCCGCTTTTTTTCTGATATAGTATATCTGACGCTTGCTTTTTCCCGCGCAATGATTTATAATATAATAGATATATATTCGGGTTATCGGCATCGGTCGTACAATAATCCGGCAAAATAATAAAAAAGGCGGCGAAAGGCATGAAACGGACACCGAGTGCGGAAATCGATGAAATATGCGTATACTGCGAAGAATCTGCGCCTCTTAACGATCCGGATTTTGTTTTATGCCGTAAGAGAGGCATCGTCCGTGCGCAGCACCGATGCAGGCGCTTCGCTTACGATCCCCTCAAAAGAATGCCCGCGGAGCAGAAAGCTCCCAAACTCGATTTCATAGACATAGAAAAATAAACCCTACGAAGGACGGATAAAAAATTGATTATTGCATTAGAAGACGCGAAATACAAGCTTTCATCCTTTGACGCTCAGATTGACGAGCTTGCAGCAGCACTCAGAATAGACGATCTCAAGAAGGAGGCGGAAGAGCTTGAAAAGCAGACTCTCGAGCCGGATTTTTGGAACGATCAGGCAAACTCAAGCAAAGTACTCAAGCACACTAAGCATATAAAAAGCAAAATCGAAAATTTCGAAAGCCTCAAAAATAAGCTTTCCGACGCACAGGTTCTCTGCGAAATGGCGATCGATGAAAACGACGAATCAATGGTCGATGAAATAACCTCGGAGACAACCGCGGTTGAGAAGGAGATCGAGCGTCAGCGCATTGAGGTTCTTCTCTCCGGTGAGTATGACTCCAACAATGCGATCTTAAGCTTTCATCCTGGTGCCGGCGGTACGGAGGCTCAGGATTGGGCGCAGATGCTCTACCGTATGTACGTTCGCTGGGGAGAGCGTCACGGCTTCAATGTAAAGCTCGTCGATTGGCTTGACGGCGAAGAAGCGGGGCTCAAATCCGCAACTATAATCGTCGAAGGTGAGAATGCCTACGGATATCTGAAGAGCGAAAACGGAGTGCACCGCCTCGTCCGCGTATCGCCTTTCGACAGCTCGGGCAGACGCCACACTTCATTCGCATCGGTTGAAGTAATGCCGGAATTTGACGATGACGGAAACATTGAGATACGCGAAGAGGATCTTGAAATTACCGCACACCGTTCAAGCGGCGCGGGCGGACAGCATATAAACAAAACCGACAGTGCGATCCGTATAGTTCACATACCGACAGGTATCGTGGTAGGATGCCAGACCGAGCGAAGCCAGCTTCAGAACAAGGAAACAGCGCTCAAAATGCTTAAATCAAAGCTCCTTGAGATCAAAGAGCGTGAACAGCTCGAAAAGATCGACGATATCAAGGGCGTAAAGACAAATATCGAATGGGGCTCTCAGATACGTTCATACGTTTTCATGCCGTATACTCTTGCGAAGGATGCACGCACCGGATACGAGGACGGCAACATTCAGGCCGTCATGGACGGAGAGATCGACGGCTTTATCAACGCCTATCTCAAAATGAACGCACAGGGCGTAAAATAATGAAAAAAGAAGCCTCACGGCAAAGCGACAAAGCGCTGTTTGAAGGAATGACCTCCCTTCGGGCGGTGCTTTATGCTATGGAGAATTCGGTAAGCGACCGAAAAATATCAAAAGTATGGTTTGACCTGTCAAGAGCAGAGAAAAAATCGCGGGAGCTTGCTTTTGTGAAAGCCAAATCGAAAGAATACGGCTTTGATCTCATTCCCGAAAGCGGCGAATTTATAGAAAGTCGTGCGCTCGGAACAAGTCACGGCGGGATTCTGTTTGAATGTACGGACAGAACCGTCCATCACATATCGGATGCGGAGATTCCGAAAGACGGTTTTATCGTCATGCTTGAAGGCATCGAAGACCCGTACAATTTCGGGTATGCCGTGAGGTCGCTTTACGCGGCAGGCGCGGATGCCGTCGTGCTTTCGCCGCGCAATTGGATGAGCGCAGCCGGTGTTGTCTGCCGCTCATCGGCGGGCTGCTCCGAGATGATTCCGATTTTCACGGCTGATCCCGAAGATGCCGTCGGTATTTTGAAAGGAAACGGTTACAAAACCGTTTGTGCAGGAATCCGCAACTCCGTATCCGCTTTTGATGCCGATCTCGAAAAACCGCTCTTTCTTATCGTCGGCGGCGAGCGCCGCGGGATCTCCGCAAAGCTTCTCGCTCTCGCCGATCAAATCGTCAGACTCGATTACGGCAGGACTTTTAACGGTTCTCTTTCGGCTGCATCGGCAGCCTCGATACTCGGATATGAGATACTGCGCCAAAACCGTTCGAAAATTTTCAAAGATTAATCTTGCATTTTCGAAAACAAAGAAGTATAATATATATAGACCTGACATAAAGAGATTTTCTCTGAGTGAAAGGGATACGCTTAATATGACCGTTTATGAAGCCGTACCCTTTTTCGGGTGCGGCTTTTTCGTATTTTAACGTCTGAAGGAGGAAAATATGCAGACAAGAGTTGCCGTCATGGCAGTTATAGTTGAAAAATCGGAATCCGTGGAAAAGCTCAACTCCGTTCTTCACGAATACGGCAATTTCATAATCGGAAGAATGGGAATACCGTACAGGGAACGCAGGATAAACATCCTCTCGATTGCGCTCGACGCACCGCAGGACACTATATCGTCTCTCGCAGGAAAGCTCGGAAACATACCCGGAGTAAGCGTCAAAACCGCCTACTCAAACGTGACTGCCGATGAATAAAGAAATTCTTATAGACAAGCTTGCCCGCGAGCACTCTCTGACATCCGATGAATACGGAGCGCTTATAGAATCCGCAGCGCCTTCCCTTGCTGACTATGCCGCGGCTGCAGCGGATAAGCTGCGGCGGAAATATTACGGAACCGACGTATACATACGAGGGCTTATCGAAGTCGGAAACATATGCAGAAACGACTGCCTGTATTGCGGTATACGCGCGTCAAATAAGCACTGCGACCGCTATCTTCTCAACGAAGAGCAGATCGCGGAGTGCTGCCGCGAGGGATACAGACTAGGGTTCCGCACTTTCGTGCTTCAGGGCGGCGAAGGAGCTGTTCCGATCGATACCGTTTGCTCCGTCGTTTCCAAGATCAGAAAAAACTATCCGGATTGCGCAATCACGCTTTCTCTCGGCGAGTACTCACGCGACGATTATAAAAAGATGTTCGACTCGGGAGCTGACAGATATCTTCTCCGGCACGAAACCGCCGACAAGGATCACTACGAAAAGCTCCACCCGTCATCAATGTCATTCGAAAACAGGATGCGCTGTCTTTACGATCTCCGCGATATCGGATTTCAGGTCGGATGCGGCTTCATGGTAGGTTCGCCTTTCCAGACCGTCGAAACGCTCGTTAAAGATTTGAAATTCATCGAAGAATTCAAGCCGGATATGTGCGGAATAGGTCCGTTTATTCCGCATAAGGACACGCCCTTTCGAGATTATCCGCCGGGCAGTGCATCGCTTACGGTATTTCTTCTTTCCCTCATACGTCTGATAAAGCCGAATATACTGCTCCCCGCCACGACCGCACTCGGAAGTATCGACGAAAACGGGCGCGAGCGCGGAATAAAAGCAGGTGCAAATGTTGTTATGCCGAATCTGTCCCCGATTTCCGTGCGCAAGAAATACGAGCTTTACAACGGCAAGCTGTGTACAGGCGAAGAAGCCGCGCAGTGCATCGGATGTCTTTCCGCGCGCGTTGCCTCCGTCGGATACAAAATAGTCACAGCCCGCGGAGATATTATCAAATAATTTACTGTCTTGATCTAAGAATCAGAAAGGAAAATAAAAATGGCAATCTACGACCCCAAATCAATGAAAGCCGATGAATTCATAAACAATGAAGAAATCATCGAAACAATCGCGTATGCGGAAGCAAACAAAGACAACGTTGAGCTTATCGACGAGCTGCTCGCCAAAGCCGCTCCGAAAAAAAGCGGAAACGGCGTAACCTGTGCAGGACTTACGCACCGCGAGGCAGCAGTCCTTCTCGCCTGTACCATTCCGGAAAAAGTCGAGCAGATGTACAAGCTTGCAAACGAAATAAAGCTTGCCTTTTACGGAAACCGCATAGTAATGTTTGCCCCCCTGTATCTTTCGAATTACTGTGTAAACGGCTGTGTTTACTGTCCGTATCACATGAAGAACAAGCATATTGCAAGAATAAAGCTCACTCAGGAGCAGATCCGCAACGAGGTCATCGCTCTTCAGGACATGGGACACAAGCGCCTTGCGATAGAAGCCGGTGAGGATCCGGTAAACAATCCCATCGAGTACATTCTCGAATGCATCAAAACGATTTATTCCGTACATCACAAAAACGGCGACATCCGCCGCGTAAATGTAAACATAGCCGCGACTACGGTTGAAAACTACCGCAAGCTCAAGGAAGCCGGAATCGGTACATATATTCTCTTCCAGGAAACCTACAACAAGAAGAGCTACCTTGATCTTCATCCGACAGGCCCCAAACACGATTACGACTATCACACGGAGGCTATGGACCGTGCGATGGAGGGCGGCATAGACGACGTAGGCCTCGGAGTGCTTTTCGGCCTTGAGGGATACATGTACGAATTCGCGGGGCTTCTGATGCATGCCGAGCACCTTGAAGCCGTTCACGGCGTCGGACCGCACACGATTAGTGTTCCCCGTGTAAAGCACGCCGACGATATCGATCCCGACGTATTTGACAACAGCCTCTCCGATGACCTTTTTGCAAAGATAATCGCTTGTATCCGTATTGCGGTTCCCTACACCGGCATGATCATATCCACACGCGAAAGCGAGGCTGTCCGCGGAAAGGTTCTCGATTACGGTGTTTCTCAGATAAGCGGAGCGTCACGCACATCGGTTGGCGGGTACACGGAAGCCGAGCGTCCGCATGATTCCGAGCAGTTTGACGTTTCGGATCAGCGCACCCTCGACGAAGTCGTCCGCTGGCTCATGGAGCTTGATCATATTCCTTCATTCTGCACTGCATGTTACCGCGAGGGGCGCACGGGCGATCGCTTCATGAGCCTTTGCAAGAGCGGTCAGATTCTCAACTGCTGCCATCCTAACGCACTTATGACGCTGACAGAATATCTCGTCGACTATGCTTCGGAAGAAACAAAGAAAGTCGGCTTCGGCCTTATCGAACGCGAGCTTGAAAAAATACCGAAAGAAAAGGTTCGTGAGATCGCACGCAAGAATATCAAGGACATCAAAAATTCAAATCACCGTGATTTCAGATTCTGAGGAGGCGCACCATGGGACTCAATGACAGAGTTTCGGCAGAACGTATTCATATAGGCTTTTTCGGATTGCGCAACGCAGGAAAATCAAGCGTGGTAAACGCAGTAACCGGACAAAAGCTCTCTCTCGTTTCGGAAGTCAAAGGAACGACCACCGACCCGGTTCAGAAGGCGATGGAGCTTCTGCCGCTCGGTCCCGTGGTTATCATCGACACTCCCGGAATAGATGACGAAGGAAAACTCGGCGAAATGCGGGTCATGCGTGCAAAACAGGTACTGAGTAAAACAGATATTGCGATCTTGACTGTTGATGCCGCTCGCGGAATGCAGGATGCGGACCGTGAGCTGTGCGATCTTTTCTCATCAAGAAAAATCCCGTATATTGTAGTGTTCAACAAGTCCGATCTGCTTGCGGAAATTCCAGCTGCTGCGGAAAACGAAATTTATGTCAGCGCGGAACACGGCACGAACATTTACGAACTGAAGGAAAAGATCGGAGCACTTGCGGGAAAGCTTGAAAACAAAAAAAGCCTTGTCGGCGACCTTATCGAGCCGAACGACATTGTCGTGCTCATAACACCGATTGACGAATCCGCTCCGAAGAGCAGGATGATCCTGCCTCAGCAGCAGATGATCAGGGATGTTCTCGATCACGGAGCAATAAATGTCGTAGTCAAGGAAACAGAGCTTGAGAAGGCGCTCACTTCCCTTTCGCAGAAACCGAAAATGGTGATAACCGATTCTCAGGCTTTCGGAAAGGTAAGCAAGACCGTGCCGGAGGATATTCTGCTTACATCGTTTTCTATCCTTTTTGCACGTTATAAGGGAGAACTTCGTGAGGTCGTGCGCGGTGCATCGTCTCTCGACAGGCTGAATGACGGCGATACGGTTCTGATCTCCGAGGGATGTACCCATCACCGCCAATGCAACGACATAGGTACTGTAAAGCTTCCCGATTGGATAAGCGGTTACACCGGTAAGAATCTGAATTTCGAATTCACTTCCGGTGGAGATTTCCCCGACGACCTTTCAAAATATGCGCTTATTGTACACTGCGGCGCATGTATGCTGAATGAGCGTGAAATGAAATCCCGTATCGAGAGAGCCGTCGATGCAAAAATACCGATTACAAACTACGGAACGGCGATCGCGCAGGTACACGGCATACTGAAGCGCTCGCTTTCCCCGTTTCCCGACATAGCCGGGGAAATATCATAAGTGTTCAATATCCTAAAAAAGAGTATCATATATTGAGGATACTCTTTTTTAGGATATTCACAAGAATTCGCATTATCCGTGAAAAGAAGCACCCAAAAAAGCGGAAACGGTATTAAGTCATTCTTATAAAGAGATAAGAGCAGCACGGTTTTCCGTGCTGCTCTTATCTCTATTCCCTTTTATTAAAGACCGCGCTTAATATAGTGGGTGTGGAGTATCTCATGTGCAATATGGCTTCCGGGTTCCTCAAGGAATTCCTCATAAACCTTTATGCATGCAGGATTCTCATGGGACTTGCGAAGCTCGCTCGTATCATCGTCATGATAAAGCACTGCTGCACGAAGCGACTTGAGATCCGTTGTCGAACGAACGGTTGCATCCTGCACAGGCTGTCCGCCGCCGTTTACGCATCCGCCGGGGCAAGCCATGACCTCGATGAAGTCAACCTGTTCGGTTCCGTCCTGAACTGCGCGGAGAAGCTTCTTAGCGTTCGCCGTGCCGGATGTTACCGCAACGCGAACCGTAAGATCGCCGAGTTTGTAGGAAGCACGTTTGATCGGCTCGGTTCCACGGACATCCTCAAACTCAAGCTTTTCAAGCTTCGTTCCGAGAATCGTCTCGGCAGCCGTGCGGAGTGCAGCCTCCATAACGCCGCCGGTCGCACCGAAGATCGCGCCTGCGCCGCTGGCGACATCGAAAGGCTGATCAAATCCCTCATCCTTCAGACCGCGGAAGTTGATTCCGGCAGACTGGATCATGCGGGCAAGCTCGCGCGTTGTGATTGCAACATCAACGCCGGGCATTCCGTCAACATCCTGACCTGGACGTCCGACCTCGAACTTCTTCGCCGTGCAGGGGATAGCGGAAACAAATACGATATCCTTGGGGTCGATGCCCATCTTCTTTGCAAAATACGTCTTATAAAGAGCGCCGAACATCTGCTGCGGAGATTTGCAGGTAGACAGATTCTCCGTCATCTCGGGGAAATAATGCTCACAGAACTTAACCCATCCGGGCGAGCACGATGTGATCAAGGGCAACTTTCCGCCGTTCTGAACGCGCTCGATGAACTCATGTGCTTCCTCAATGATCGTGAGGTCGGCGGTAAAGTTCATGTCGTAAACTCCGTCAAATCCGAGGCGGCGAAGCGCAGCAGCCATCTTGCCTTCAACATCGGTACCGGGCTCATATCCGAAGCACTCGCCGAGAGTTGCACGAACCGAGGGAGCCGTACAGATCGCAACATGCTTCGTAGGATCGGAGAGAGCCTCAAACACACGCGCGGTATCATCCTTCTCATAAAGAGCACCGACAGGGCATGCAACGATGCACTGACCGCAGGAAATGCAGGAGGTCTCGGAAAGAGTCTTATCGAATGCCGGAGCAATCTCGGTATCGAAACCGCGGTTGACCGCACCGATCGCGCCTATACCCTGATGTTCACATGCACCGACGCAGCGGCGGCAAAGGATACACTTATTGTTGTCTCTCACGAGGAACGCAGTGGAAGTGTCTATTGCCTTTTCGGGAGCCGCGCCCTTGAAATAGTCGGCATCCGCACCGAAATCGTTTGCAAACTTCTGAAGCTCGCAATTCGTGCTGCGGATACATGAAAGACATTTTTTCTCATGTGCGGAAAGCACAAGCTCGATGTTTGTCTTTCTTGCAGCCTGAACCTTCGCGGTGTTCGTCAGTATTTCCATGCCTTCGTTTGCGGGATATACGCATGCGGTAACAAGTCCGCGCGCACCAACAACCTCGACAAGGCAAAGACGACATGCACCTATCTGATTTATATCCTTGAGGTAGCAAAGCGTAGGAATATCGATCCCGGCATAGCGGCACGCCTCAAGAACCGTAGACTCGGCAGGAACACTGTAGTCTCTGCCGTTGATTTTTACATTTATCATATCCATGTATGTTCTCTTCCTTTCTTACTTTTTCGAAATAGCGCCGAATTTGCACTTTTCGATACATGCGCCGCACTTTACGCACTTAGCCGTGTCGATAACATGAACCTCTTTGACCTTACCGACAATTGCGCCTGCCGGGCAGTTTCTCGCGCAGAGCGTACAGCCTTTACATTTATCGGGATCGATCGTGTAAGAAAGAAGCTTTTTACATACGCCGGCGGGACATTTCTTGTCCTTAATATGCGCAACGTACTCGTCGCGGAAGTTACGGAGAGTAGAAAGCACAGGATTGGGTGCTGTCTGTCCGAGTCCGCAGAGAGATGCGCTCTTTATGTAGGTTGCAAGCTCTTCAAGTCTGTCGAGATCCTCCATCTCACCGTTTCCGGATGTAATCTTGTTGAGGATTTCAAGCATACGGACAGTACCGATACGGCACGGTGCGCACTTACCGCAGGATTCGTCAACTGTAAACTCAAGGAAGAACTTAGCCATATCGACCATGCAGGTGTCCTCGTCCATGATGATCATTCCGCCGGAGCCCATCATAGAGCCGATCGCGATAAGATTATCATAGTCGATCGGGGTGTCGATAAGCGATGCGGGGATACATCCGCCGGAAGGTCCGCCTGTCTGGGCAGCCTTGAATTTCTTGCCGTTCGGGACGCCTCCGCCGATCTCCTCTACGATCTCGCGCAGTGTCGTTCCCATCGGAATTTCAACAAGTCCGGTATTCTTGATTTTTCCGCCGAGCGCAAATACCTTGGTACCCTTGGACTTTTCGGTTCCCATCGATGCAAACCAATCAGCGCCCTTGAGAATAATCTGGCAGATATTGGCGTAGGTCTCTACGTTGTTGATTATCGTAGGCTGACCGAAAAGTCCCTTGACTGCCGGGAACGGAGGACGCGGACGGGGCTCGCCGCGGTTTCCTTCAATAGAAGTAAGAAGTGCGGTCTCTTCTCCGCATACGAATGCACCTGCACCAAGGCGGATCTGAATATCAAAATTGAAGTCGGTGCCGAAAATACCCTTTCCGAGCATTCCGTATTCGCGTGCCTGCTCAATAGCGATCTGAAGACGCTTTACGGCAATCGGATACTCCGCACGGACATAGATATATCCTTCGTCGGCACCGATTGCATATCCGGCAATTGCCATAGCTTCAAGCACTGCATGAGGATCGCCTTCAAGCACCGAACGGTCCATGAATGCGCCCGGGTCACCCTCATCTGCATTACAGACAACGTACTTTTTATCGGACTTGCTTGCCTTTGCAAACATCCATTTGCGTCCGGTCGGGAATCCGCCGCCGCCGCGTCCGCGAAGTCCGGAGTCGAGCACGGTCTGAATAACATCGTCGGGCGTCATCTCAAAAAGTACCTTTGCAAGCGCAAAGTAACCGTCCATTGCGATATACTCGTCGATCTTCTCGGGGTTGATGACGCCGCAGTTACGAAGCGCAACTCGCTTCTGCTTCTTATAGAAAGCGGTATTCGAGAGAGAAGCCTCGACATCCTCGTTTTCGGAACCGTGTGCCTGCTCGTTATAAACGAGGCGGTCCACTATACGTCCCTTAAGAAGATGCTCGCCGACTATTTCGGGAATATCGTCTATTGTGACACGGCTGTAAAAAGTGCCTTCGGGATAAACTATCATTATCGGACCGAGCGCACAAAGTCCGAAACAACCGGTCTGAACTACCTTGATCTCCTCGGAAAGACCGTTTGCCTCAAGCTCCTTTGTGAGCGCTTCGCGCAGTGCGGGGCTTCCGGAAGAAGTACAGCCGGTACCTCCGCAAATAAGTACATGTGAACGTACCATTTTCTCTTATACCTCCTCAGAATTAAAGCTCGGTGTTGCCGATCATATATTCGCTGACCGGCTTGCCGCCCTTGATATGCTCTTCAACGACTCTCTTTGCCTTTTCGGGGTCCATCTTTACATAAGTCGTCTTATTTTCAAGCCCGCCTTCAAACACCTCGACTACAGGCTCGTACTGGCAGATACCGATGCATCCGGTCTGCGTAACGGAAACCTTATCGGCAAGTCCCGCATTTGAAATCTCTTCAACAAATGTGCTGAGAACCGGACGTGCACCGGCGGAAATACCGCAGGTTGCCATTCCGACAACGATTCTGATATCGCCGCTTCCGGTACGAATAGCCACCTTGTCCTTCATCTGTTCACGGATGGCTTTGAGTTCTTCCAATGATTTCATTCTGAAAAAATCCTTTCTTATGGGTTTTATATTATTTTATTTTTGCCTGTACTGTTCTTCGAGGCTCTCGCGTATCCACGCAAGCACCTCGGGTACCGAAAGAGGAACATCCTCTCCCAGCACTTCCCTTATCTCGGAGGTATCAAGCCTAACATTTACTCCTGGAGCTGTATGAGTGAACAGAAAGTCCACGTCCGGACTGCCCTGAATAAGTGTAACGACCGTTGAAACGATATCCCCGAGCGGGATAAAATCTATACTGTCTTCACGGAACACAGCGGTAAGCTCCGTTCCGTGATCGGCGTACTCCTTTTCGCTTCTGGATTTTATTTCGACATATCCTCCGGTCTGCTCCGCAAGCATCCGGAGAAACGGAACACCGAGTCCGACCTTCCGCGTCGTCCTCGTTGTAAAAAACGGATCCGAAAGCCGCTCAAGCTGCTCTTTCGTCATGCCGCAGCCGTCATCTTCAACCGAAAACGAAAATATACCGTCGTATTCGCCGAGCGAAATACTGATGTTTTTCGCACCGGCTTTTACCGAATTCATGGTAATGTCAAGAATATAAAGTGAAAGTTCCTTCATGTTGAGCCTCCCGTCCGAGAGAAGATCACACACCGCGCAAATATGCGATCACGGCATCCGCCGCGCCGCTTTTTTCGCAGTCAAGTTCAACATAATGCATCCTGTCGTTAATATCCGGAATATAGTGTGCATCGGAGCAGACAACGCGCCTTAAGTTTGCGATATGCGGATATTTCCGGATATAGAAGTCGGAATCGTTCTCGCTGTTAAGCTCATATGACGTAAATCCCGAATCCTCAGGAAAAGCGCCGAGCACCGAAATAATTCCGTTCGCCTCTCTGTCGATGTGTGCAGGATAGCACGCGCCTCCGAGAGAAACGACCCGGCGGTAAGCTTCGTCGATTCCGACGGCAGCAGCGTTTATGAGAAGATTCTCTTCTTCACCTACAACGTTGTCGTCCTCATCCATTATGAGCTGTCTTCCGAATATCTCCGGCTTGTTCCTGTATCCGATCTTCACGGTATCGACAAAGCTGCCGAACTCAGATGCCGTGTCGAGGCTTGAGAACAGACAAATCATATGTACGTCCTCCGAAGTCGTCAACTCCATGCCGAACAGAGGAATAACGCCGTAAAAATCGCAGGCGCGGGAAAACGCAGGACAATTTTTCACGGAATTGTGATCCGTCAGCGCGCATATATCAAGTCCGCCGAGCTTCGCCATTCCGGCAATCGAAGCGGGTGTCATTGAGTCATCCGCACACGGCGAAAGGCAGGAATGAATATGAAGATCATAATAGAATTTCATGATTTCGCGCCGTCAATAAGTGCTATCGCTTCACAGACCTCGTATGATGTCATCGGTGTGGTAAACACGCACACGCCCTTTTCGTCGGCAAGCCTGATATCATTGGCATCAAAGCAGACATCCTCCGTGAGAATAACGCATGCTGTGTCAACAAGACTCGCAACCGCGATCACGTTGGTATTTGACATTATCGTCACCCAAATGCAATCAGGCGAAGCGTGGCTCATCACCCAGCTCAGCATATCACCTACATATACGCTGCTCGCTTCTCTTTCGAGTTTTCCGGAAATATGCTTCAGCGAGAGAGCTTTCATCAGCTTTTCAAGACTTATCTTCATCTTTGCCATTTCCCGTCTCCGTTCTTGACGCATCCTTTCTCATCTCAAGTGACTCATGAAAAAGCATACGCATTATAACAGTACAATCGTCAACGCAGGCATCTCCGCGAACAACATCCTCGGCAAAAGCCGCACACGTCGGTGCTCCGCAGGAGCCGCAGTCGATATCCGGCAGAGTTTTCCGTATTTCCTGGATATCGGACATCATGCGTATTGCTTCGGAACGGTCTTCGGCAAGCTTTCTTTCGGGGACATATTCGACGGGGGAATCGGACATTGCGTAATCCGGAATAACATTTTTCTCAAAAGACTGATTCGGTGCGACCGGAAGATATCTTCTGAGGGATTGTAGTCTCGCTTTGGCTATGTACGGATTTGTGACTGTCATAACACCGCCGACGCACCCGCCCGGACAGGCATTCAGCTCGACGAAGTCAAGCTCCGGAAAATCGGAATTGTCGATCTGCTCAAGAACGCGGATAACATTCTCTATTCCGTCTGCGGCGAGATATCGGTCATTGAATATCGCCGTCGCCTCGCCGCCCGTTGACGCCCAACCGATTCCGATAACGCCGGACTCCGTTGACTTTTCGGGATTGCCTATCTTTTTCATGCGGTCGATAAGTTCAAAGTAAACGTCTCTGACCGAGATCACACAGTCAATGCTGCTCTTTTTACCGACAAAAGAATTTTTGACATAGCTGACCTTCGCCGGACACGGTGAGATAAAGCATATGCCTATATCCTCCGGTGACAATTCGGGATGCTCGCTTTCCGCTTTCTGTCTCGCAAGCTCGCCTGCGATCTCGATCGGCGGAAGTATCGGCATTACATTATCGCAGAGATACGGGAATCTCATCCCGATAAGTCTTACGATAACGGGACACGCCGAGCTTATGACAGGCTTTTTGACGCTGTTCTTTATCAGATATTCCCTCGAATATGCCGAACAAAGCTCAGCCGCCTTTGCGACCTCGAATACATCGTCAAATCCCATGTCATACAGACCCTGAACAACTATGTCTATATCGTCGAGATTGTCAAACTGTCCGTAAAGGCTCGGCGCGGGAAGCGCAATCTTATGCCTGTATTTCCCGATTATGCCGAGGGGATCGTGATCTGCCTTTTTTGCTTTATAAGGACATACGCGTATACATTCTCCGCAGTCTATACACCGGTCTGCATCAATTCTCGCAAGCCCTTCTCTTACGCGGATAGCTTCGGTCGGGCAATGCTTGAGGCAGTGCGTGCACCCTTTGCACTTACCCGGATCGAGAGATACGGAGTGCTTATATTTTGTCATAATATGCTCCATCGATACACGGCGTCAGATTTTGACCGTCATCGTGATCTTTGTGCCGATCCCGACTTTACTGTCGATGTCCATCCGATCCGTATATTTTTTCATATTCGGCAAGCCCATCCCGGCGCCGAATCCGAGCTGACGTATATTATCCTTGGCGGTAGAATATCCTTCCTTCATGGCGAGTTCAACATCCGGGATACCGGGACCGTGATCCTCAAGGACTATTACGATCTCGTCCGGAGTTACCGACACATCGGCGATGCCGCCGTTTGCGTGGATAACCATGTTGATCTCACCCTCGTACATGGCGATGGAGACGCGCCTTATTATATCGGGGGAAAATCCGAGCTGACGCAGGCGCTTCTTTACCTCTATGGACGCTTCTCCGGCAGAGGAAAAATTCTCACCGTCAACATCAAAGTGAAAGTTGATGTTTTCAGCCATGTCACTGCACCGAGGCTCCGACAAGTCCTGCCGTAAACAATCTGCCGCACGCATCGTACATTCTCATGTCGGATTCCATCAGAACAATTGATATTGACTCGGCAAGCTCCGTCATTTCCGGAGTAGCCTTTTTACCGCGCACAAGAACAACACAGCGCATATCCATCATGTCGGCAGTCCTTATGACCTGAGGATTCACAAGCCCGGTCAGAAGAACTCCCTGATCTTTGACAAAGGCGAGTACATCGCTCATCATATCACTGGCGCACGCCGAATAAACATCGGTTGAAAGGAGCTCTTCGCCGTAAAGGAGCTTTGCGGAAAGAAGCTCTTTTATCTCATGAATCTTCATAATTTTTATCTGTATTTGGCAAGAATACCGTCGAGCTCGGCGGGCTCGAGTCTTCCGTATACATCCTCGCCGATAGTAAGTACGGGAGCGAGACCGCACGCACCAATGCATCTTGTTGCATCAAGGCTGAAGCGGCAGTCGGCGGTGATCTCGCCGTTCTTTACTCCGAGAAGGGTCTCAAGGCGCTCCATAAGCTTGCCGGAGCCCTTGACATAACAGGCAGTACCGAGACAGACACTTACCGGATGCTCACCCTTCGGATTGAGCAGGAACTGCGAATAAAAGGTTGCAACGCCGTATACCTCGGAAACCGGAATATCGAGCCCGAGTGCGATATAACGCTGAACTTCGAGCGGGAGATATCCGTAGATATCCTGCGCTCTCTGCATTATGGGCATGAGCGCCCCCTCTTCGCCGCGAAGTTCCTCGATAACGGCGTCAAGCTCCTCCTTTTGCTTCTGGGTCCCGTTGAACGGGATCGTCGTCATTTTCTTTTTCATCTTGAAATTCTTCCTCCTGAGAGTTTTAATATATTAGATACTTTACAGTATACAAACAGGACAAATCGGCATCAGCCGAGTTTTTCGATTATTCTGTCGCAAGCCGAATCAAGATAATCGTTCTCCATAAGCTCTATTATTCCCTTGTCGCAGAGAGCCGAAAGCCGCTCGTCAATCGGAATCTGCGCAAGCAGCTCAATCCCGGTCTTTGCCGCAAGCGCTTTGACCTTGCTTTCACCGAAAACATGAAGCTCCCGTCCGCAGTCGGGGCATTTCACATACGACATATTCTCAACTATTCCGAGAATCGGAACATTCATGAGATTCGCCATATTTACGGCTTTTTCGACAATCATCGAAACAAGCTCCTGCGGAGTGGTTACGATAATTATGCCGTCAAGCGGAATAGACTGAAAGACCGTCAGCGGAACGTCACCGGTTCCGGGCGGCATATCGACGTACATATAGTCTACGTCATCCCATATGACATCCGTCCAGAACTGCTTTACGGTTCCCGCAATCACGGGACCGCGCCAGACGACCGGTCTTGTCTCATCTTCAAGGAGAAGATTGACCGACATCATCTTTATCCCGGTTTTCGTTTCAAGCGGCAAGAGTGCATCTCCCGTGGTAAGGACTTCACCCTTTGCGCCGAAAGCCTTCGGTATCGAAGGACCCGTTATATCCGCATCGAGAATCGCAGTTCCGTAATCGCGTCTGCGTGTGAGGACGGACAGCATCGACGTTACGATCGACTTTCCTACGCCGCCCTTACCGCTCACGATACCGATGACATGCTTCACCGAGCTTGCGGGATTTAAAGGCTCATGCTGTATCTCCCTTGAAGAACAGGAAGCGGAACAGCTTGAGCAGTCATGCGTACATTCATTGTTTTCCTGCATACAAACACCGTTTCTCCGGCAAGGATATTTTATGCGCCGTACCGTGCCGGACAGAACAACGCAATTATATAGATATATTGTATATCGAAATTCATTTTAATGCAAGGGGATTTTTAATATTTTGTGTTTTTTCCGAGATAATTCTCGAAAAAATGAAAACACCTCACAACTTCTCACGCAAGAATCACCTGAAAATGTAATTCAGAAAGACAATACACTGTAAAAATCAGCCTTTTTCTTTTACCGGAACCGCCATTGTCAGCGAGACAAGCGTATCCGCAACTATTCCCCAAATGAGATATATCCACGGATAGAGCGCGGGAACGGAGAAAAATACCGACAGCAGAAATACACACCGCACAGCTTGGGAGATCGCAAGATATGTACGCACGTTTTTCATTTTTTCGGAGAAGGTGCGCGCATTTCCGGCAAGTGCGTTTATTCCTGTATTCTCATCAAATATATCAGAAGCAAAGATGATATCCGCCATAGAACGCACATCCTTGCGCCTCATGCCGAGTGCGCGGTTTGTTTTGACATATATCTTGAGAAAAGACGCTTCAAGTGCGTTTTTGTCCTCGTCGGAAAGTGCCGCAAAAGCGACTTTTCTTCCCGATTTTTTGAGGAATTCGATTACCGCCGCGCGCTTTTCCTCTCTGTTTTTGCCGTCATAAAGACACACTGCCGATATCTGACCCGGCTGCAGGTTTATTCTTTTCAGACTTTTCAGGTTATCGGGCGTTATAATCGGTACGTCACGGCGGCACCCTCCCGTAAACAGAGCCGTATCGGCAGGCGACGACGAAAAGGCAATCACCGCTTTTTTACCGTCTGCCATTTTACAGACAGAAGCAAGAGCCGAAGGCGAGACGGGTTCGCACACGGCGACAAAACCTATAAATGTCATCGATGTCTGAAGCACGGAAATGCGCGACATATTATTGTAAGGCGAAACGCGCTTTGAAAGTGCAATAATGCTTCTTCCCCTTTTACAGTACGCATCGGCACATTCGCGGATATATCCCTCGGTATATGTGTCGAGTAAGCGCTCCTCACCGTGTACAAGAATATTTTTGCAAAGCGGAAGGATCTCCGAGATATCCCCCGTGCAGGCGGAATAATATTCGCCGTTTTCAACATACAGCGATGTTGCGCATGGGTTGTTTTCATCCTTTGCCCGGAATTCGAGAATACCGATACCTGAAACGAGATCGTTCTCACCGAGAGACGCAGCTTTGCAAAATGCCTCAACCGCCGCATTTGCCCTGTCCGATATGTCTCCCGATTCAAACAATTCTCCGACAGCCCCCGGAAGAGTTCCCAAATTCAGAGATAAAATTTTAAAGAGCTCCCGGGCATCCGAGTCGTCCTTAAGCTTCGCCTCTTCTCCGCGGTCGCGTCCCGAAACAAATACCGCTTCAAGCTCGGTTTCTCCGTTTTTTATGTCGCCGATATCGCGGACGACAAACACATCGGAATCCGCCGCAAGCTCCGCTGCAGACGGATTTCTCACGATCACTCCGTTTTTTTGCAGTGCAAGAATTGCCCTCAGGCGGCAAAAATACAAAATATTCAGATAAACCGCCGCCGCTCCGGACGACGCAAATGACAGCGCGCCTATAAATATATCGCTTATGCTGTATTTTCCGCCGAGCAAAAAAATGCAGGCTACCGTATAAATCAGCGAAAACGCAAGGAGAAGCGCCGCGAAAAAAACTCCGTCGCGGCGAGCCTTCGCAATATCCTTCGCTTCGCCGTATCCTTCGATTTTTTCCGGACCGCGCTTTTTATATACGAGCGTATGCTTGCCGCACGCAACCGCAACGGCACGGGCGTGACCGGATACCACTTCGGATGAAGCAAAAACCATGTTGCTCCATTTTTCGCACGGCGTATTTGCGGTACTGTCCGTCAGCCTGCCGGGAGCTTTCAAAACCACGCCGGAATTGTCCGTTACTCCGTTTTCGAGAACCGAAAGCCCGCTTGACTCTATTATCCTCAGATCGGCACCCGCGGTGTCACCTTTACGCAGAATAACGATATCTCCGGGTACAAGCTCATCCGCAAAAATATTTTTCATTTTTCCGTCGCGCACCACCGATACGCGAAAAAGTCCGGAACGGACATTCGAAGAAACGGCACGCCTGTACAGAAATTCACAGCATATTCTGAATCCGCAGGACACAAAAAGGACAGCGCAAATAACGGCAAATGCGGGATACTGTCCCACAAATGCCGTTAAAAACGCCGAGATCAGAAGGAGAAGCACCGGCGCATCAAACAGGTTGGCAAAAACAATATTTTTCGCCGATACCTTCTCCGTCTGCCATATTGAATTGAATCCGAATCTGCCGCGTATACGCGACACCGCATTTTCAGAAAGTCCGGCGTGAATATCAGCGGCAAAGGCTTCGATTATCTCTTTTTCCGTAAGATACTGCCACCTGACTTCGTTCTTCATCAAGATACCCCTTCCTCAGATTGCCGAAACGGTTATTTCTCCGTCGGACACATCCGCAGAAACCGCGGAAAGCTTTCCGCGTGCTTCTATTATCCTGCCGGCAATCCTGTCCTCTATCTCTGTCTGTATAAAACGTCTCATATTGCGCGCTCCGTATTTAACGGAATAACTCTTTTCCGCAACAAGACCCGCGAGGGCATCCGTATACGAAAAGGAAATGAATTTATCTGCAAGGGCTTTTTTGAGATCGTCAAGCATTATAACGGCGATCTCCTTGAAATTCTCGGGAGTCAGCGAATTGAACGTAATGATCTCGTCTACGCGGTTCAGAAATTCCGGACGGAGGAACTCGGAGAGAGCCTTCATCGTTTTATCCGATCTCGACTTCGACTGATTCTCGGAAAATCCGGGAGTCTGCGCGCTGCCGTAGGAACCGGCGTTGGTCGTCATAACGATCACGGTATTTTCAAAATTGACCGTCCGTCCCTGAGAATCGGTTATTCTTCCGTCGTCGAGTATCTGAAGAAGGATGTTCATAACATCCGGATGAGCTTTTTCGATCTCGTCAAATAGTATGACCGAATACGGATGACGGCGGATCTTTTCGGTAAGCTGACCGGCATCGTCGTAGCCTACATATCCGGGAGGCGAACCGATGATCCTCGACACCGAGAACTTATCCATATACTCGCTCATATCAAGTCTTATCAAGGTTTCCGGAGTCTTGAAGAGGTCTGCCGCAAGGACACGCACAAGCTCGGTCTTTCCGACGCCCGTCGGTCCCGCGAAAATAAACGATACCGGCTTACGCTTTGCGGAAACGCCCACACGTCCGCGTTTCACGGCACGGGCAACCGCCGACACCGCTTCGTCCTGTCCGATTATTCTTTTGCGAAGTCTGTCCTCGAGATTTTCCAGACCCGCAAATTCATCTTCATTGATCGTCGAGGCGGGAATGCCCTTCCATATCTCGATAACATCGGCAAGGTCGGAAACTTTCATCTCCACGCTTTCGCATGCCGGAGTTATTTCATTTATGCGGTTTTCAATCTGAAGCTCGCGTGCCTTTACCTCGGCAAGGCGCTCATATACTTCAGGCTTAACGTCGCTGCCGTCCGCAGCCTTGGTCTCAAGCTCGGCATGCTCCGCCTCGAGAGCCTTCTTTTCGTCGATAAGCTGTGCTCTCTCGTTTATCTGCGGTGATGAAAGAGATATGTGGGATGCCGCCTCGTCTATAAGGTCGATCGCCTTATCGGGGAGAAAACGGTCGGTTATATATCTCTCGCTCAGCTTGACCGCATATGAAAGGACAGAATCAGGAATCTTTATGCCGTGATATTCCTCGTAATAATGCTTTATTCCGCGAAGAATTTTTTCGGTGTCCTCAAAGCTCGGCTCATCCACAAGCACGGGCTGAAATCTTCTTTCGAGGGCGCTGTCCTTCTCGATGTATTTTCTGTACTCGGTCATCGTGGTAGCGCCGATAACCTGAATTTCTCCACGCGAAAGCGCCGGTTTCAGTATGTTTGCGGCGTTCATGCTTCCCTCGGCATCACCCGCGCCGACTATGTTGTGGACCTCGTCAATGACGAGAATTATGTTTCCCGCCGCTTTCACCTCATTAAGGAGCCCCAGCACTCTCGATTCAAACTGCCCGCGGAACTGCGTACCCGCAACGAGAGCGGTAAGATCCATAAGATATATTTCGCATCCGCGGAGTCTGTATGGAACATCTCCCGAGACTATCTTCTGCGCAAGCGCTTCTGCAATCGCGGTTTTTCCGACACCGGGCTCACCTATGAGGCAGGGATTGTTCTTCTGCCTGCGGCAAAGTATCTGTATGACGCGGGCAAGATCGCGTTCTCTGCCTACGATCCTGTCAAGACCGCCCGAACGCGCCTTCTCGGTCAGATTCTGACAATAAGTATCTAGATACTTGCGCTCCTTCTGCTTTTTCCCGTTTCCCTTCTCCTTACCGTCTTTACGGTCTTCTGATGTCCCCGGCATACTGTTTATAAGCTTTTGGAAGTTTATTGCCGGAGCGCGTCCGTCCGATTCTTCATCATCGGTTCCGTCCGCCGAAAAAGGAAAATTATCGGGCAGATTTGCTCCCGATTCCTCCAAAGACTGAATAAAGTCCTCGACATCGGAGTTCATCTGCTCGATATCCTGATCGCTCAATCCCATTTTCTTTATCATATCGTCAACGGGCTTTATGCCGAGTTCCCGTGCGCACTGTATGCACAGTCCCTCCTGCTTTGATTCCCCATTTTCGATTTTTGTAATGAATACCACTGCCGCACGCTTGCGGCATCTTGAACAAAGTGTCATCAGATATTTGCCCCTTCTCCGGCATCGCTTTCACCGGCATTCCTGTTCTTTTTCTTTTTGAGATAATTGAAATAATACATAACCAAAGCGCCCGCAGCGCAAAGCGCGGCAACGGCACAAAGCAAATTTACGCCGAAAACGCTCATTTTACCGCCGAAAAGTAATATAGCGCACACTATCGCATAAAACAGAACGACCGCAGCCTTACCGAAATAACGGCTCACGCCGATCTCATGCTTTTTTCTGAAAAGCAGTATTGCCCCGGCTCCCATAAGAAGTTCCTTTGCGGCAAAAAACACAAATATCCACCACGGAACAAGCCCCTTGAATGCAAGGCAGAAGAGTGCCGTGCACTGCATCAGCTTGTCCGCAAGAGGATCGAGAATCTTTCCGACCTGCGTTACCCAGCCGAAACGCCTTGCAAGCCGTCCGTCAACGACATCAGTGATACCGGAAAGTATAAATATTCCGGCTGCCGCGGCAAGTCCGTCCGGATAGTATGCAAAGAAAACGTATGCAAACGCAAATACGAGAGCTATACGTATCGCAGAGAGAATATTCGGAATATATTTAAGTTTCATCCGTGCCTCCGCTAAGACATTAATTTATTTACCAGGTTAAGTACACTGTGCTCGGAGAAGAATTTCACAAGCAATGTTTTATCGACTACATTCTGTCCGAAAAGCTTCGGTGAGATCGGTCCGAGCGCGGAAACGAGCGCCGCGCAAAGCTCGCTGTATATCATAATGATAAACACGGCGAGAATCAGTCCGAAAACAAACCCGAGAAGCGTATTTGCCGTTTTCAGTACGGGAAGTTTGAACACACCGTCCACAACGCAGGTAACAACCTTGAGGATAACGAGCGCTGTTACAAAAATAACGATAAACGCACACACCGTCGAGATCATGTTGACGATCGGCTCGGCTATTGCTCTCGACAGAGTCCGAACCGCCTCATCCCCGGTTTCCGTCATGGATTTCACAAGCGCTTCAAGAGAATCCGAATTTCCGTGATAACGCTCTATTATAGACGAAAGTGTCTGCGGCATATCCGAGAACAGCGAGGAAAGGTCGTAATTTCCGTCGGCTGCCGGAACAAGCGAACGTATCGTATCGGCTATTCCTCCGGACACGGGCTCAATAAGGAATTTTTCCTTTATGAAATTCGCAAAGTAAGGAGTAAAAGTATATGCCGCGATCGCGGAAATCAAAGATGAAAGCACCGACATGACGGTTTTGACAAATCCGCGCTTTGTGCCGACCGCAACGCAGACAATACACATAACTATAAGTATCGCGTCAAGAATAAAGCTCATATGGACCTCCGTGGAATTTTACTTTTCCCGCCCGAAAACGGCGCGGCTTTCGGTCTGAGTACTAAGCAAAGCGAACTCTCCCGTTTCGTTTATGAATCTTGAATCAATCGGGGCGTCACACTCGTCGAACGTGTCGGCGCCGGAATATTTCAGCGCTTTGCCGGGGGTGAGGACGTATACATACTCTTTGTTATGCGAGATATCTTCCACTTTTCTGTCTATCTTTATATTATATCTTATATTTCCCCCGTTGTCAAATATTATTATCGTGTTTTTATCTCCCATAACATTTTCCGAAAGAGAAACCGCAAACGTATCTCCGTTGAAGTCAAACGCCGAAATTCCTGCCGTCGAAAGCTGATACGTGGATCGGAGAGTGCCGTTTTCATCAAAGAAAAGCACCGCCTTATCGCATATCACGGCAAAGGATCCGTCGGAGAAGAATTCCGAATCAAGCGGAACCATGCCGTCTCCCGAATAGCTTGACAGGGGGGTATCGCTTCCCTTCGAATAAAGCTCCGTCTGCATCTGAAACGACGCGCCCGCTGTGTCAAGGGTCACGATAAGAATCTTTTTGCCGTCGTCCGACAGAGACACGTCGGTCACGCATTTGCTCTTATAGTAGTCCGCCTCGCATTCAAATGAAGAATTGTAGTATGAAATGACATATCTCGAATCGCGCGCGCGGCGCACAAGGACAAATTCGCCGCTGTCGCTTATATCCGCGTTTTCTATAACCGAATCCGCTTCCCTTGAAAACACCCGTGTAAGGTTTGTATAAAGCGAATACGTCGTGCCTCCGAGATCATACGCAAGAAGATATTTTTCCGAAGGAACGATAACGGGAGAATCCATTCCCGATGGATAAGTAAACATTTTCGATGCCGAGCTGTCATAAAGCGTAACGGAAGAATTTCCCACCACGGCAAGCGCTCCCTTATATACGCATACGCTCATGTTGTTCTGCTCGTCGTACGTCACGTCCGAAAATCCGGAATTAATGTTTCCCGACGATCCGAAATCCCTCAGCAGATACGCCAGATTGTCATATGTAATATATGACCGATATGCAGTAAGCATAACCGTAAGATAGACGAAAAGCAGTACAAGAACAGCGTACTTTGCGCGCATAAACCATCCGGAAACGCGCAGATAGTATTCGTTTACGTTATTTTCGGCTTCTTCTGCCGAAATACGGCGCGGGATAAGGCTTCTTTTTCTTAGTTTCGGCATTTTCACACCCCAATCATCATAAACGGGATATTATAATCTCCGGGCATCGCGTTTTCCGACGCACAACCGTCATTCGGTCGTACCGCATATTCTCACATATCGCATCAACCGGAAATCACACATAACTTAAGCACACAGAACGCAATCCTCGGCGAGCGAACAGCCGCAGATTATCAGAATCAGTCCGCCTTCCAATCTGGCTCTTCGGCATATTCAACACGTTTCAGATACAGCCCGTGAGGCGGCGCCGTTGCCCCGAGACACGAACGCTCGCCGGATTCGAAAGCTCGCCGGATATCCGCCTCATTCAGTCTGCCGGCTGCGGCATCCGTGAGCGTTCCCGTCATTATTCTCACCATATTGTAAAGAAATCCGTCCGCTTTAACGGTGAATTCGATAAGCGAATCGCTTCGCCGCACCACAGATGCCGACGACACGGTACGCTCCGTCGATGAAACAGACGAGCCAACCGACATGAACGCACGAAAATCATGTTTTCCCGCAAAGCAGGAAGCAAGTTCCGACATAGTGCGGATCATATCGTCGGAAAATTTATACGGAATCCGCCACACCCGACCGTAAAGGAACGGGTTTTCAACGGCGCCGTCAAGGATACGGTACACATATTCCTTTCCGAGCGCGCCGTATCTCGGGTGGAACGAATCGGGAACAAATGCGGCGCCGATTACGGCAATATCACTCGGAAGGTATCTGTTGAGCGCGCGGTGAACACGACCTGCCGGAATTGAAATTTCGCCTTCGGAGAACCCGCTCATTCCCGCCGGAGAGACCGAGCAGACAAAAGCAAGCGCATGAACTCCGCTGTCCGTTCTGCTGCATCCGCACACATCGCACGGACGTGAAAACACCTTCTCACACGCTTCGTTAAGCCGTTTCTGAACCGTATCCGCATTGGGCTGAACCTGAAATCCCGCATATTCCGAGCCGTCGTACATAAGCTTCAGCAAAATCTTCACGTTTCAGGCACTTCCTTTCGGGCGGCGGAATCATCCGCACTATATTAAAGAGACATACTGTATCCCGGAGCATATCTGTTGATTAGCACGACCGCAACTCCGGCAAAAACAACAAGAAGCACGGCAACATAATCCACGATTCCCGCGTGAAGCACGTTCATTCTCGTGCGTCCTTCTCCGCCGGTGTAGCATCTGCATTCCATGGCATTTGCAAGATCGGAGGCACGTCTGAATGACGATACGAAAAGCGGTATCAGAATCGGTATCAAAGCCCGTGCACGCTTTATAAGCCCTCCCTCGGAGAAGTCGGCGCCGCGTGCCGCCTGGGCGTTCTTTATCTTCGAAGTCTCCTCTATCAGTGTCGGTATAAACCGAAGCGCGATCGTCATCATCATCGAAAATTCATGAACCGGGACATGGATGCGTGCGAGCGGAGAGAGCAGCTGCTCAAGACCGTCCGTAAGTCCGAGAGGCGTGGTCGTATAGGTAAGAAGCACGCTTGTCGAGCACAGCAGGATCGCAACGCGCAGAACTATGAGAAGCGCGTTGAATATTCCTTCGAGATAAATATGGATGAAGTGAAAATCAACGAGCAGTGTCTCGCCTTTATACCAAAACACATTCACAAGCGCGGTAAAAAGAATTATGAATAACAGCGATTTCATGCCGCGCAGTATAACTTTGAACGGTATGCGCGTAAGAAGTATAAGACCTATGAGCGCTGCGGTGAGAAGCAAAAACGAGAATACGTTTTTCGCAAGAAATATAACGACGATGAAAAGAATGGTTATAACAAGCTTGAATCTCGGATCGAGACGGTGAATGACGGAATTCCCCTCAAAATACTGACCGAAGGCAACATCAATATTCATCTTTGCTTCCTCCGTTCAGTCCATCTATATATTCGCAGATCCTTCCGAAAGCGAATTTAACGGTGTAAATATCGCGTCCGATATCGATCCCGCGCCGCTCAAGCGCCGCCGCAAGTCTGGTTATCTGCGGAACGTCAAGACCGAGTGAAAAAAGCTCCTCCGATCTTGAAAACACCTGTGCCGGAGTTCCCGAAAACGCAATATGACCGTCGGACATGACCGTGACGCAATCACAGTACATTGCCATGTCCTCCATGCTGTGACTGACGATTATAACCGTCGTTCCCGAAGAATCGCAGAATTCGCGTATCCGCCCGAGTATCTCACGCCGTCCGCCGGGATCAAGTCCGGCAGCCGGCTCGTCGAGCACAAGCACACCGGGATGCATTGCGATAACGCCCGCAAGCGCCGCGCGCCTCTTCTGCCCGCCGGAAAGATCGAACGGTGATTTATCGAGAAGTGAGCGGTCAAGTCCGGTAAAGCGAGCAGCTTCCTCAACGGCAGCTTCCGTTTCTTCGGGCGTCATTCCCATGTTGCGCGGTCCGAATGCGATATCCGATCTAACGGTTTCATCAAAAAGCTGATATTCAGGATACTGCATTACAAGTCCGACCTTGAAACGGACGTTTCTTATTTTCTTCGGATCCGCCCATATATCTTTTCCGTCAAGCAGAACTCTGCCGCTCTGAGGCTTAAGAAGCCCGTTAAGAAGCTGGACAAGCGTCGATTTTCCGGAGCCCGTATGTCCTATCAGTCCGGTGATTATCCCCGATCGGAATGTTACCGACACACCGTCGAGCGCCTTTTTTTCGTATGATGTATCGCCTCCGTAGGTAAACGACACATTTTCAAGCTCTATCTGAGACATTTAGCCTTGCCTTTCAAATTATCCTTGATTGAACCGCGTGCGGAGATATGTGCTACTCTGCAAGTACGCGCGCGATTTCGTCGGCGCATTCCTCGACGCCGAAAATATCGGTTCTGACATCATATCCCGCTTCTCGCATCATATGAAGAAGCTCTGCCGTCTGCGGTATTCCGAGCCCGACCGATCTGAGCTCGCCGACTCTCGAGAACACCTCTGCGGGAGTTCCTGACATCATGATACCGCCGTCATTCATGACAATAACGCGATCCGCCTCTACGGCTTCATTCATGTAATGGGTTATATGAACGACGGTTATTCCTTTTTCTTTATTCAGGTGACGGATGGTATCCATTACCTCGCGGCGTCCCGAAGGGTCGAGCATCGCCGTGCTTTCGTCGAAAATTATGCACTTTCGGTCCATCGCTATAGTTCCGGCGATCGCGATCCGCTGCTTCTGACCTCCGGACAAACGCTGCGTGGCGTGTCTCGCATACTCGCTCATACCGACGGTGGCAAGCGCGCTGTCAACCCGCCTTCGTATCTCATCGCTCGGCATTCCGAGGTTTTCCGGACCGAACGCGACATCCTCTTCCACTATGGTTGCCACGATCTGATTATCGGGATTCTGAAAAACCATTCCGACATTCCGACGTGCTTCGTAAAGGTCTTCTTCGGTAACGCCGTCTCCGGCCATTCTCTTTCCGCATATCTCAAGCTCTCCGCTGTCGGGCTCGAGAAGCATACACATCAGTTTGGCAAGTGTAGATTTTCCCGATCCGTTATGCCCGAGGATTGCGACAAATTCACCTTCGGCAATTTCCAAAGATAGATCCTTTATTACTCTTCTCAGAGCCTTTCCGCTTTCCTCCGAAGGATACGAAAACGAAACGCGATTGGCTTTAATTATTTTATTCATTTGACTATCCTCGTCAGTACATTTGTCAAAATTACGTTTTTAGACAGCTGCTTTATTGCCGTCTTGCCTAAAATGTACATCTTGCGGACGCTCCTGCAGGCAGCGGCATCCCCGATGCCTTTACGGGAAGTCCGATTTCCCCGGTTTCCACTGCGGCTTTCTTTTTCAATTCGGGAGAAAGCGACGAAACGAGCATATATCCCATCGATGCCGGAGAAAGTCCGGTGGTATACGAATTGATAAGAAAGAAGAGCGGCTTTTCAGACAAAAGCGATGCTGCAAGAGATATAAGTTCGTCCGCGTTGTCTTCAAGCTTCCACAGTTCTCCGTTAGGTCCTCTTCCGTATGAAGGAGGATCCATAATTATGCCGTCGTAGGTTTTGCCTCTTCGCTTTTCTCGCTCGGCAAATTTTTTGCAGTCGTCAACGATATATCTCACGGGCGCGTCTCCGAGTCCGGAAAGGCGAAGGTTTTCCTTTGCGGCATTTACCATTCCGCGTGAAGCATCGACATGGCATACATCCGCGCCTGCGGCGGCCGCGGCAGCCGTTGCGCCGCCTGTATACGCAAACATATTAAGCACACGCGGACGCTTTTCGGGATTCTTTGATACGGCGGAGCGTATGATTTCGGAAAACCAATCCCAATTTACAGCCTGCTCGGGAAAAAGTCCGGTATGCTTAAAGCCCATCGGTCGAAGCATGAAATTCAGATCTCCGTATGAAACGGTCCAATTCTCGGGCATATTGCGTACAGTCCACTCCCCGCCTCCCGATTTTGATCTTCTGTAAATTCCGTCAGCCCTCTTCCACTCCGCGGCGGTTCTTTTATTCTTCCATATTATCTGCGGATCGGGGCGGATAAGAATATACTTTCCCCACCTCTCGAGCCTTTCGCCGTCGGAAGCGTCGAGCAGCTCATAATCCTGCCAATTATCTGATATCCACATAATATTGTTCTCACTTTTCGGATTTCTTTTTTTTCGGATCGAAAAAAACGGTTTTCCCGCGCACAACTATATTTGTCGCGCCGATATAACGTTCATCCTCATACTTACGCCGTCCGAGCCCAGCGTTTGCCGATGCGTTGAAATACTTTCCGACACGGGAGGACGAACAGTGCGCATGGCAGAGCGCAAGCGCAAGTGCATCAGCAGTATCGTCAGGCTTCGGAGGAGCATCAAGCCCGAGCATCATCGTTACAAGAGAGATTATCTGCTTCTTCTCCGCTCTTCCGTAACCGGTGACGGACTGCTTTACCTGAAGAGGAGTATACTCAAATATTTCTATCCCGTTTTTCCGGGCGCAAAGAAGTATCGTTCCGCGTGCTTCCGCCACAATTATACCGGTTTTCTGGTTTGTGTTCCAAAAAAGCTCCTCTACAGATACTGCGTCGGGACGGTATTTTTTTATTATCGAATCGAGTCTATCGTAGATAATCTCAAGCCGTTCCTCAACGGAAAACTCCGGTCCGGTCATAACTGAGCCGTAATCAAGCGCGGTCGCTTTTGAATTTTCAAAACGGATCACACCCCATCCGACTATGGCAATTCCGGGATCGATTCCAAGAATAATCATTACACTACCCCATTTTATATCTATCTTAGATATTATACTATATTTCGTCCGCTAAGTAAAGACAATTCATTCCGTTTTTTCGTAAAAAAAGCGTAACCGACACCGCCGAAATTCGGGTATCGGTCACGCTTAACGATATATTATGCGTAATAAGGCATTTTCTCAATGCCGAGTGTTCTCACCGAGACAGAGCATCGATAGAGCGAAGCTCTTCCGCGGAAAAATGCGTATTTTCGATCGCCTTTATATTATCGGTGATCTGCGATGGCTTTGACGCTCCGATCAGAACCGAGGTCACCGCTCCGTCGCGCAGTATCCACGCAAGCGCCATCTCCGCAAGCGTCTGTCCGCGCGCCTCCGCAACGGCGGCAAGTCCTCGTATGCTCTTGAGCTTATCTTCGGTCAGCGCGCTTTCCTTCAGGAATCTGCCGTCATTTTTGATACGGCTGTCCTCGGGGATCCCGTTCAGATATCTGTTAGTCAGCATCCCCTGCGCAAGCGGACTGAATGCGATTATACCGCGGCGAAGATTCACCGATTCCCTCTTCAGCCCGTTATTTTCGATCGTGCGGTCAAATATGGAATAACGGTTTTGATTGATTACAAACGGGCAATGCAGTTCGGTAAGAATCTCACACGCGCGCTTCATCAGCTCACCGTCGTAATTTGAAAGTCCGACGTAGAGTGCTTTTCCGCTTCTTACCGCCTGAGCAAGAGCGCCCATCGTTTCGTCAAGCGGAGTTTCGGGGTCGGGACGGTGGTGGTAGAAAATATCCACATAATCAAGTCCCATTCTTTTGAGGCTTGCGTCAAGGCTTGCGGTAAGATACTTTTTGCTTCCCCAATCACCGTACGGACCTTCCCACATCGTATAACCCGCTTTTGTACTTATTATGAGCTCGTCACGGTACGGCATCAGTTCTTCCCGAAGAATACGTCCGAAATTGATTTCGGCACTTCCGGGCTCCGGACCGTAGTTATTGGCAAGGTCAAAGTGAGTTATCCCGTTATCGAACGCAGTAAAGCAAAGCTCTTTCATATTCGAATACGGTGATGTGTCTCCGAAATTATGCCAAAGTCCGAGCGATATTGCGGGAAGCTTCAAACCGCTCTCGCCGCATCTGTTGTAAATCATATTTTCGTATCTGTGTCTGTCCGGAACATACATTTTATTTTTACCTCCGTAATCAACTGAATCTGAAAATAATTTTCTGAACATCCTCATCAAACAGGTTCTCTTTATTGACCGGCGTAACGGCTGTGTAAATCGTATTTTCGCTTATGCTTCCTCCGGAAGCAAGAACAGCCGCATTTTTAACGCCGAGATATCCTATTGCAAACGGGTTCTGCACAATAAGCGCATCCATTTCGCCCGTTTCTATCATTCCGACCGAAATAACGTTGCTGTCAAAGCCTATTCCGCGCACGGTATCCTTTACGCCGAGCTGCTTTATCGCATTGCCGACCCCGAGCGCCATCCACTCGTTGAATCCGACGAGGACGTTTATTTCGGGATATCCCTTGATAAGTGAGACTGCCGCCGCCGTTGCGCTTTCCGCGTTGCTGTCTGCCGTAACCATAGTAATTATCTGCGCATTTTCGACATTCTTTATATATTCTCTGAATCCCGTCTCACGCTGACGTCCGTTGTCCGTATCCGCATTGTAGTTGACAAGCCCGATGTATATCTTTTCATCCGACGAAAATCCGCTCACCGCGGCTTCTCCCGCCGCTTTTCCGGCACCGACATTGTCGGTGCCTATAAACAGACTTACATCTTCGGATTCAATGTTGCTGTCTATGGTAATGACCTTGACTCCGCTGTTTACGGCGTATTCAACAGCATCATTGGATTTTACATAATCTATCGCGGACAAAAGAATGACATCAGCCCCGTCGGAGACTGCTTTCTTTATCATATCATTCTGCGCCTCGTAATCCTCTTCGTTTTCCGGCCCTTCAAAGCTTACCGAAACATTGTACTCGATCGCGGCGGAATTTACCCCGTTCTTCACACTGTGCCAAAAATCGGAATCGACCGCTTTTACGATAACGGCAATATTTTTTTTCGCGTCCGATTCGTTTCCGTAACATCCTGCCAGAGTCATGCAAAGGACGGCGGAAAGAAGCTGCGCAAGAAATCTTTTAATTTTCATTTTCCGCCTCCGCTTCTATTTTCGGTATTCTTACGGTAACTATCGTGCCGACGTCAAGCTCGCTTTTTATCGTCAAGCCGTACTTCTCGCCGAAGTATATCTTCAATCTGTCGTTAACGTTCTTAACGCCGATTCCGCTTGAATCGCTGCGCTCCTTGCGCAGTATTTTGCGGCACTGTTCCTCGGTCATACCGACCCCATTATCTTCAACTGTTATCAGGATATCGTCTTTATTATCCGGAGCTTCTTTAACGGATATCTTTATCTCGCCCTCGTCAACCATGCGGTCGATACCGTGGTATATCGCATTCTCGATAAGCGGCTGTACGGTTATCTTATTGCACAGATAGTGTTCAAGCCGTGTTTCAATATCAAAACTGTATGAAAACTGATTTCGATAACGGTAGCTTTGTATTACAAGGTAATTCTTTGCATGCTGAAGTTCATCTTTAATTGGGATAAGTTCATGCCCGCGGCTTATGCTTATGCGAAACAGTTTTGCAAGGGCACTGACCATTTTCATCGCGTCTTCGTTCTTTCCCTGCTCACACATCCACTGAATGGAATCAAGCGTATTGTACAGAAAATGAGGATTGATCTGCGCCTGAAGCGCCTTAAGCTCGGTCTTGCGCAGTTCGGTTTCCTCCGTGCGAACACGTTCCATAAGTTGTTTTATACGGTTTGACATATGTTCAAACGAATCCGAAAGCACCTGAAGCTCGGTTACGGCTTCGTTCCCGCTCGAATAGCTGAAGCTGTCCGCCGCATTTTCAAATGCCTTCATCGCTTTTATAAGTGAGCGCACGGGAGCATTTACGATAATGGCATATACCGCAAGCACCGCGACCGAAACCGCCGCGCAGCAAAGAAGCGACACGACAATACTCATAAATATCTGTGACTGTCTTTCCGTAACAAGTTCATCCGTATAGCTGACACCGACTATACGCCATGATCTGTCGTATGTCGTGCTCAAAGTGTATATAATATTTTTGCCTTCGTGAACTCCGTCGGCAAGAGACGAAACACCCCCTGCATCCTCACTTTTCAAATGCGAAAATACAAGCTGCTGCTGCGGATGGTATATGATATTTCCTTCCGCATCCGTAATATAGCAGTATCCGTGCCTGCCGACACCGACCTTATCGATATACTTTGCTATTTCCGAAAAGCTGAAATCTATCGCCACATACGTTCCGCTGCCGAACACCGGTCGGTCGGTTCTGATCGCAAGAGTAACAACCCACGGATAAACACCGTCAAACAAAGTCTGCACATGAGGTTCAGAGAGCGCAAAATCGGCGGCACCCTCAAACAGGGCTTTGTCAAAAGAAAGATCCTTGTAGATTTCTTTCTTCAGTGTGTTTCCGCTTCCGGTGCAGATCAGTATATTCCCTTCGTGATCGTACACCGTGACTGCAAAAATATCGTTCTGTATCTTTGTAAGGGCTTCCGTTTTTGAGCGAAAATCATCCGGCTCCTTGCTTTCATACAGAATATTTCTGACCGCCGTGAGCTTGTTTTTCATAGCTTCGAGATTGTTGTTCACCGCGATCGCCGTCTGCTGTACGGTCTGCTCCGAATTCACCCTTGCATCGCGCATAAGAGAACGGCTGTAAACCGATGCAAATATGGCTATGCATGAGGATACCGCGGCAAGAGATGCCACCGTAACACAAATAACCGTAAGAGCCGACAGACTCAGCGAAAACCGTTTTCGTTTATGCACCATTTTTTCCGCCTCCTTTCACCTGTACGCCATTTCGCCGCTCCCAGCGGGGATATGTCATTCTCCGTCCGTGCGGTTATCGTTTCTCACCTTATTCGGAGATTCACCGTAAAACTTCTTAAAGCAATAACTGAAATAATGCTGATCGCTGTACCCGCACTTTTCGGCAACCTCGAGAATCTTCATTCCCGTGCAGACAAGCATATCGTATGCCGCTTTCATTCTGCGTTCCGTAAGAAGGGTTATAAAGTTTTTCTTTTTTGTTTTCTTTATAAGCGCGCTGAGATAATTCGGACTGACCGCCAATGTATTGCTGACTCCGGTAAGCGACAGATTCTCGTCCGAATAGTTTTCATCGATTATCTGCATCACGCGGTCGCAAAGAACCTCCGAATCCCTTTTGCGCGACTGAGAGATCAGCGATTTTGCCTTTCCGCAGAAATCCATCATCTCGTTTTTCATAACGGTCTCGCTGCTGTATGACGTTATACGCGAAAAGATTGAATTCGACGCCAAAAGCTTCATTGTATCCGTTCCGTCCGACACGGAACCGACGACCCGGCAAACCGTGGCGATTATCTGAAACATGAGCAGATTTGCATTTTCGGGCGTGCTCTTTTCGTAAAGATCGTTTATAAATCCGACAAGCGATTCTTCGCTTCCCACCTTGAGAAGCTGTTCGAGCTGCACCACGGTCTTCTCCGCATGCTCGGTCTCGAACTCCTCGTTATGCTCCTGGTCGTTTATAAATCGGACCTCGCCCGCTCCGTCGGAGGTATAGCGCCTTGCCGTAACCGCCTGAAAATAAGCGTCAGAGCAATTCGAAAGAAGCGAAAACTCACGGCTGACACCGATCGTGCATTTCTGCGAGAGCATTCTTCTCGCAGTCTGCACGATTTCCCTCAGCGGAAGCTCAAGCAGATTCGAAAGCTCTCCCTCTCCGTCAATCACGACAAGCGTTACCGCACGCTGATAGACCACAAAGCTTTCCGCATGTGCATATTTTGAAATTATATTATTAATGAAATCCGTATGCTTATCATCCGTACACGAAATCCCGTCACCGTTTTTGAATTTGGAAACAAGAATGCAAAAGCGTGCGTTTTCGCAGTTCTGTCCCACAATCCCGAGAGAACGCGCCTGCTCAAGAAGCGCGCGGTCGTCCTGTCTGAGCTCGTTGCTTCCGAGCATAAGCGGAAGAAGGAATTCGTTTACCGACAGGCGGCGAAGCTGCTGCTGTACGTTGCTGTCGGAGGCGGAGAGAACGCTTCCGAGCTTTTCGTCCATCCGTCGCCTTATCTCAAAAAGCTCCTCTGACATTTCGGAGGATGAAATCGGCTTCAGAAGATAGCTGATAATATTATAATCTATCGCCGTGCGCGCATATTCAAAGCTGTCGTAGCCGCTCAGGATAACGATCTGCGTGGCAGGTCTGAGCTCGCGCACCTTGGCTGCCATTTCAAGCCCGGATATCATCGGCATTTTTATGTCGGTGATGATCAGGTCTGGCTCGAGAGTTTCGACAAGGTCGATCGCTTCAACACCGTTTTCCGCTTCTCCGATGACCTCAAATCCCGCATCGTTCCATTTTACTCTCTCTATAAGAGCCCGCCGCTGATCATGCTCATCCTCAACCACGAGAACGGTATAGTTCATGCGAATTCCCTCCGAAAACAAAAATAAGGACTTACGTTTTTATTATATCACCTAACGGCGGGAAAATCAATGAACGCACGTTTTTTTCGGAAAAACGACCGCCGCACAAAACAAATTCCACATCGGTATGTGTATTTCATTTTCTGCGGCGGTCCGGGGGAGCCTCCGTAAACTATTCTTTTTTCTGCCATCCGGCATACAGTGTCATGCTTCCCGTTACCGTATCGTTTTCGAGGTCCCATTTCTGAGTACAGGCGGGATCCGAGTACCAACCGGTAAATACCCACCCCTCCTTCACTGGAACCGCATCCTGACCGACAAGCTCGGAATGCATGACCTTTACGCTTTCGACGGCGGAACCGCCGTCGGTTTCAAAGCTGACGGTAAAACCGTTATGTCTTATCACAAACACGCCTGCACCGACAAGCAGAACAAGTACGACTGCGACAAGAATATTCGCCGTGCGTACGGACATATTGATCTTTGAATAAAGCCCGCCGTTCGGTTTCGCATCCGAAGTCTGCACTTCTCTGTTTTCCGAATCGTTCATAACGTTTTACCTCCGCTTGGGATTTATTTGCGGGCGAGATATTTACGCATATCGATCGCGCACGCTACGAGTATTATAAGACCCTTTATGACATAGAGCATATTTGCATCTACGGAAAGGAAGTTGAGTCCAACGAATATGATCTGGAGGAGGAACACGCCGACCACTATACCGCTTATCTTTCCGGTACCGCCTACAAATGATACGCCGCCGATGACGCACGCCGCTATAGCGTCGGATTCATAGTTCAGTCCGGTATTTGCGGAGCACGATGCGATTCTTGCACCCTCGATGAATCCGGTGATTCCGTACATTGCTCCCGCAAGCACGAACACCAGAACGATAGTCCAGAAAACATTTACACCGGAGACATTCGCAGCCTCTTCATTTGAACCGACCGCAAACATGTTCTTGCCGAACTTGGTCTTATTCCATATTACCCACATGATCGCGGTAAGAATCACCGCATACAGAACATATTTCGGAACGGCATCTCCGCCGACCGTAAACAGTGTCCCGCGCACGAAATCGGTATACGACGGATCAAGTCCGGACAAGGTCTGTCCGTTGTTTCCGCCGAGCATGAGGTACATCAGCACGACGCCGAACACGATAAGCTGTGTCGAGAGGGTAACTATAAACGGATGAAGCTTGAACTTCGCAACAAAGAATCCGTTTACGAATCCGATAAGCGCTCCGACTGCGATAACGCAGAGAAGCACGAGCCACAGGGGCATTACCCCGATATTCGGGAATATCTTCTTACCGTAGGTCGTCATCTGAAGCAGCGATGCCGCGATGCATGCCGTAAGTCCGACGCAGCGTCCCGCCGATATATCGGTTCCGGTAAGCACTATCGCGCCGCCTATGCCGAGCGCGATCGGAAGCTTTGCTGCGGTAAGCGAGATGATGTTGATGATCGACGAGCGTGACAGGAATGCGGGAACGCGAATTGCTATGTACACGATCGCTATCAATATGATTATGTACATGGCATTGTTGAAAAGCATATCCGTGATGACTCGCCGACGGTCTGCCGGAGATTTGGCTTTGAAATCATCGATCCAAACCGACAGGCGATTTTTTCTTTTTGTTGAAGTTTCAGCAGACATTTTTGTTTTCCTCCGTTCACGCATATTGCGCCGCAAGCGTCATGATATCTTCCTGGGTCGCCGTTTTCGCATCGACTTCACCGGCAAGCCGTCCGCCGGACATTACAAGTATCCGGTCGCACACGCCGAGCAGCTCCGGCATCTCCGACGAAACCATTATGACCGTTTTGCCCCTTGCGGCAAGGTCAATGATAAGCTGATATATCTCATATTTTGCTCCGACGTCTATTCCTCGCGTGGGTTCGTCGAGAAGCAGCACCGTCGGATCGGTGAGCAGCCAACGCCCGAGAATGACCTTCTGTTGGTTTCCGCCGGAGAGAGAACGTATTTTAGTCTCCTGATTCGGAGTCTTTACGTTCATCGCCTTTATGCACCAATCGGTGCTTTTTTTCATTTTCTTTTTACTGAGAAACGGTCCGCTGCGGCACTTTCCGAGACTCGATATCGTTGCGTTGTCACGGATATTCAGAATACCGAAAATTCCCGTCGCGCGTCTTTCCTCGGTGAGAAGTGCAAAACCGTTTCTTATCGATTCCCTTGCGCTTCTGTTCTTTATACGCTTTCCGTCAAGCGTCAGCGTGCCGCTCCTTCGTGTCGCCGTACCGAAAATATTTTCGAGAAGCTCGGTCCGACCGGAGCCGTCAAGCCCCGCGACACCGATTATCTCTCCGCGATGTGCCTTGAAGGACACGTCTCTAAGCTTGGAATATTCCGCGCTCAGGTCGTCTACCTCAAGCAGCACGTCGCCCGGCACATTTGATTTTGGAGGATAAAGGTTAGTCAACTCGCGTCCGACCATAAGCTTTATGATCTCGTTTGTCGTAAGATCCTTCGATTCTCTCGTCGCTATCCATTTTCCGTCGCGCATTATCGTGACCTCATCGGATATTTCGAGGATCTCCTTCATCTTATGGGAAATGTATATTATAGCGCAGCCCTGATCGCGCAGCATATTTATTATTCTGAAGAGATGCGCCACCTCATCCTCGGTCAGGGACGACGTAGGCTCATCGAAAACTATAACCTTCGCATTATAAGAAACCGCTTTCGCAATTTCGACCATCTGCCTCTGCGACACAGGCATTTTACTCATCACGGTTCTCGGATCGACATTGATCCCGAGTTTATCGAAAATCTGCTTTGTCGCATCGTACATCTTTCTTTCGCTTGTGATCGGAAGCCCCTTTGCAACCGTAGGAAAACGACCGAGCCACATATTGTCCATGACGTTGCGCTTCAGTGCCTGATTGAGCTCCTGATGCACCATCGCAACGCCGTTTTCGAGTGCTTCCTTTGAATTTTTGAAGTTGATCTCCCGTCCTTCGAGAAATATCTTGCCGGCGTCCTTTGTATAAACTCCGAAAAGACATTTCATGAGCGTAGACTTTCCCGCGCCGTTTTCTCCCATAAGGGCATGGACGGTACCGGCTTTAACCGTAAGATTTACCTTATCAAGTGCTTTTACTCCCGGAAATGCTTTTTCGATATCCTGCATTTCGAGAAGCACCGATGTGTTTTTATTATCCGCAGTGAGCTGCTCTGCGACTTTGTTTTCTTTCATAGAGGCTCCCCCGTCTTTCCGAAATGAAGTTATTTTTCAATGGGGCAGCGGAACATCCGCTGCCCCACCGTATCATCAGTTATATCAGCCCATGTATGCTGCGTAAGGAATGTTTACTCTCCAAGTTCCGACTACGTCGTCGGCATTGACACCCTCAAATACCGATTTGGAGTTGAGGAAGTTCTGAGTAATGGTGGTGATAACCTTTGCCATTCCGTCTGCATCCTGCTTAATGGTACCGATCATGCTTCCGCTCTTGATCGCTTCTTTTGCAGCATCGGTAGCGTCAACTCCGAATACCGGAATAACCTTTCCGCCTTCCTTGTTGTATCCTGCTGCCTGAAGAGCCGAGATCGCACCGAGTGCCATTTCGTCGTTGTTGGCGATGACAAGCTCTACCATGTTGTTATTGGCTTCGCTGTACTGTGCAAGGATTGTGGACATATAATCCGTTGCAGCCGCAGACGACCACTGACCGTTCTGGTCTACGAGGTAGTTGTTGGAGTTTGCCGAATCGTAGAAAACAAGCTCGCTCTTTCCTGCCTTGGCAAGGACGGCATTGGCATCCTCAACGCCGTACTGAGTACGTGCGATAGCTTCCATGTTGCCTTCCTGACCCTTGAACATAACGTAGCTGATCTTGCCGTCGCCGTTCAGATCAAGATTTGCAAAATGCTCTGCAACGTAATTACCGACCATCTCGCCCTGCATATGTCCTGCCATCTCGTAATCGGTTCCTACGAATACGCACTTGTCGTAGCTGCTTACTACAGATTCCTCAACCGAACGGTTAAAGAAGATAACTGGAATGTTCTTCGCCTTTGCAAGATCAATGATGTTCTGAGCCGCATCGTTCGATCCGGTGTCAACTACGTTGACTATAAGAAGGGACGAATTCTTGGCGATTGCCGTTGTGACCTGCTCGGTCTGGGTCGTCTGATTGTTGTTTGCGTCGTAGTTCTGATACTTTATTCCGGCGTCGGTAAGGAGCTTGTCCATTGCCGAGCGGACGCTCGAAATATATGTATCACTGTAGGTGTAATAGAATACGGAAACTTCACCTTTCTCTGTGCTGTCTCCGCCTCCGGTTGTTTGGCTGTCGCTGCAGGCAGCCAGACCTAAAACGAACACGAGCGCCAATGCTATTGCAAGAAATTTTTTCATTTTGAGTTTACCTCCCTGTATTTTTACGACCTTTCCTGTCGTTGTTATTATTATATTGCACAATTGAAAAAAAGAAAATAGACTTTTTTATCGGAAATGTATAAAAAATTATCATGTTGGCGAGACGAAGATATTTTTTCGTAAAAATCTGTTTTCAGGTGAAAATAATCCTAATCGCCGCCGAAACGTTGAATCCGATGTGTTCCGTGAGGATAAAGGCACGAAGAATCGATAGAAATACGCCTCAAAATATAAAAACGCCGCGGTAAAACAGCATCAACTGTTTTACCGCGGCACGCAAAACTATCGAGCGCGTCCGCCACGGGCAGGATTCAGATCACCCGGCGCTGTGACGACCGACATAGCCTTTGTACTTTTCGAGATGATATTTATTTATGTAATAAACCTTTAGGAAGCCTGCCGTACCCAAGCTGCAAAGGGATGCCATAACAATAAGAAGGATAACCGCAACGATCCACACTACATTCGCCATTTTGAGTTTTGCGATAAACAACCTGGCAAACGATATTCCTAACGCTCCCCACACTGCGGAGCTCACCGCTTTATTGCTTTTCCCTGTTCCCTTACTGTCTTTGATCACACCGTTTTTAACACGTCTGTCAATAACGAAGGTGAAGGCAAACGCTGCTATGACCGGTACCGCCGCAGCCGCCGACTTTAATGCGATCGGAAGCGCCGCAAGCTCACAAAAAATTTCCGCCGCCAAAGTAAAATTAATAACAAACAACAGCGAAAGAAAGCTCGACAGAAACACTACTCTGTAAACGGTTTTATCTTTTCGCTTTATCTGAAAAACAACCGAGGCAAACACCCCTAAGCATATTATTATAATTCCGTATGCAAAAGCTGCCCCTCCCGCCCCAAATCCGATAAGAGAGATTAGCAGCCAAAAGATATTTGATCCCCATGCCGCTTTTGTCTGCGTGCGGAAATCGTTCTTCGGAGTAAGGTCGATGAATTTTTCTATGGTTTCTGTGTTATACATGGTTCAACTTTCTTTTTACAGTACTTTGTCTCACTGTTCCGCCGTTTCCCGCTGATTACAGTGCCGTTCCTTTTGTCGGAACGAAAAAGCGGCTCATATCGGCATGCTCAAGCTCAAGCAGCCTGATCTTTTTATCAATGCCGCCCGCATATCCGGTCAGGCTGCCGTTTGTGCCGACGACCCGATGACAAGGAATAATGACGGAAATTTCATTGTGTCCGACCGCACCGCCCACAGCCTGCGCAGACATCCGGGCAAGTCCCCGCTTTTCGGTAAGCTTCCACGCTATATCGCCGTAAGTCACGGTCTGACCGTACGGAATCTGCAAAAGTATCTCCCATACGTCCTTACGGAACCGAGAGCCAATCGGGTTAAGCGGCGGCGTGAAATCGGGTTTCCTGCCGTCAAAGTAGATATCAAGCCAACGTCTGACTTCCGCGAGGATCGGAGTTTCATTTGCAGCGTGTTTTTCGGGCAGATTATCGGCATAATATTTTGCTCCGTCAAACCACAGTCCGGTCAATCCGATGTCATCCGCCGCAAGTAAAATATCACCGAACGGCGAATCGTAATGCTGAATAAAAGTCATATCGCATACCTCGAAAAAGAATTTGAATCGCTATCGAGCCGAGCGAAGCAGGATTTTTCAGGCAGGGCGCTTTGCTTGCTGCCCGAAGCCAAAGCTTTTTTCTGAACATCTGTGCCGAATTCACCGATGGTTTCCGACTTCGATAAAAAAATCCGAAAGTCACGACCTTCGGATTTTTGGTGCGGATGACAGGGATCGAACCTGCACCCGTAAGGACCGGTTCCTAAGACCGGCGCGTCTGCCAGTTCCGCCACATCCGCATCATATTTATTTTAACACAGTGCGCACTCATTGTCAACCGATAAACGCACTGTTTTCGGCAGCAGAAAATCCCCGACGCACCGCAGGCTCCGTCCGGAGCGCACGGCAAGGCGGGGATTTCGGTTATCAATGTTTTTTCGTCTTTCAGCGTGCAACGATGTTCACGATCTTACCGGGAACATAGATCTCTTTGACGACAGTCTTTCCTTCGAGTACCGCTGCCACCTTCGGATCGGCTTTTGCCGCTGCTATCGCATCTGTCGCTTCCGCCGTCTTTGACAAGGTAATTGTCGAGCGGAGCTTACCGCAGATCTGAACCGCGATCTCCACGGTATCTTCTACTGTCTTTGCCTCATCATATTCCGGCCAAGGTGCAAGGGAGGCAAACGGCTTTTCGCCGATGCTCTCCCACAACTCCTCGCAAAGGTGAGGCACAAACGGGCAGAGTATGCGGATAAACACGTTCAGTTCATCCGAGGTCAGAGAACCGTGATTGTAAATATCGTTAAGAAGCGTCATCATGGCGGCAATTGCGGTATTAAACTTCATATCCTCGATATCAAGCGAAACCTTCTTGACCGTCTTATGGAACGCACTCTCGAGCTCGGCTGTCACTCCGCTGCCCGATACGATCTCCGGCAGTCCCGCAACACGCTCAAGAAAGCGCTTGCATCCGCGTATTGCGGAAGGCGACCACGGTGCGGACTTTTCAAAATCTCCGATGAACATTTCATAAAGTCTGAGTGTATCGGCGCCGTACTCCTTGACGACATCGTCGGGATTTATGACATTTCCGCGAGATTTCGACATCTTCTGTCCGTCCTCACCGAGGATCATGCCGTGAGCAGTTCTCTTGAGGTAAGGCTCGGGGCATTTCAGTACACCGATATCGTAGAGAAATTTCGCCCAGAAGCGCGAATAAAGAAGATGAAGCGTAACGTGCTCCATACCGCCGTTATACCAATCTACGGGCATCCAATAATCAAGAGCTTCCTTGGATGCAAGCTCAGTCATGTTGTTCGGATCGCAATAGCGGAGGAAATACCACGATGAGCCAGCCCAGTTCGGCATCGTATCGGTCTCACGGCGTGCGGGCGCGCCGCACTTCGGGCAGGTGGTGTTTACCCATTCTTCGATCTTGGAAAGCGGAGATTCTCCGGTATCGGTCGGCTCGTAATCCTTCACATCGGGGAGGCGGAGCGGAAGCTCGCTTTCCGGGAGCGGCACCCATCCGCACTTCTCGCAGTAGACCATGGGAACGGGCTCGCCCCAATAGCGCTGACGCGAGAACACCCAGTCACGAAGCTTATAATTTACTTTTTTATGTCCGATTCCCTTCTCCTCGAGCCACTTGATCACGGCTTCCTTAGCGTCAGCAACGCGGAGACCGTCGAGGAATCCGGAATTCACGAGAACGCCGTCGGCAACATCCGTATATGCTTCGTTCTGAACATCGCCGCCTTCGACAACCTCGATTATGGGAAGATCGAATTTTTTTGCGAAATCCCAGTCGCGCGTATCATGCGCGGGAACCGCCATGATCGCTCCGGTGCCGTAGGTTGCAAGGACATAGTCGGATATGAAGATCGGGATTTCGCGTCCGTTCACGGGGTTGATAGCATATACTCCGTCGAGACGAACGCCGGTTTTGTCGTGGACGAGTTCGGTACGCTCAAAATCAGACTTTTTCGCCGCCTGAGCGCGATATTCCTCAACCTGAGCGTAATTCTTAAGCTTATCCTTCCAAGCCGTTACAAGAGCATGCTCGGGAGCGACAACCATATAAGTAGCACCGAAAAGCGTATCGGGACGTGTTGTATAAACGGTAAGCTTATCGCCCGCGCTCGTCTGAAAATCAACTTCGGCTCCATAGCTTCTGCCGATCCAATTTATCTCCTGCGTTTTGACACGCTCAATAAAATCGAGATCCTTGAGGTCGTCGATAAGGCGGTCGGCATAAGCCGTTATTTTAAGCATCCACTGGCTCTTTACCTTGTGGACGACTTCGCTTCCGCAGCGCTCGCAAACGCCGTTTACGACCTCCTCGTTTGCAAGAACGACCTTACACGAGGTGCAGAAGTTTACGCTCATTTCCTTCTTATAGGCAAGTCCCTTCTCATAAAGCTTGAGGAAAATCCACTGAGTCCATTTAAAATAATCGGGATCGGTCGTATTTATGGTTCTGTCCCAATCGAAGCTGAGTCCGAGAGACTTGAGCTGCTCGGTAAAGCGGGCGATGTTCCGCTCCGTTACGATCGCGGGATGTATGTGATTCTTGATAGCGTAATTCTCGGTGGGAAGTCCGAAAGCATCCCAGCCGATGGGAAAAAGCACGCTGTATCCCTGCATACGACGCTTTCTTGCAACGATATCCATCGCCGTATACGGACGCGGATGTCCTATATGAAGTCCCTGACCCGAGGGGTACGGGAACTCGACAAGCGCATAATACTTTTTCTTTGACTTATCGAGACGCGCCGCAAAGGTTTTTTCTTCGTCCCAACGCTTCTGCCACTTTTTTTCAATGTCTGTGAAATCGTACTTCATAAGCCCGTCTCCTCAATCAATTATCTGTAACAATCCCGGAAATATCGACTTCGTCGGTATCCTGATAAAGCTTTTCGAGATTATATGTTTTTCTTGCGTTCTCGCTGAACACATGGATTATTACGGAACCGTAATCAAGGAGCATCCATCCTCCGTCGGGCTCACCCTCGGTGTGGCGCTTCTGTATACCGCAAAGTCCGAGGCGGTATTCCGTCTCGTCGCACAGTGCCTTTATCTGTGTGCGAGAATTACCGCAGCATATGATAAAGTAATCTGCTATAACCGTGCGATCGGTGACGTGAAGAAGCTTTATATTTACGGCTTTTCTGGCGTCGAGCACCGAAACCGCATACTTTGCGACAGCCTCGGGATCGTTCGGGTCGATATCGGGAATTTTTATTTCATCATTCATATTCTGAACAGCCGCCGACCTCGGTCGGCTTTTTCCTTTCGTTTATGTCAATATACAAAGAGTGACGTATTCAGCGATCAATACATCGGTATATCGATCGAATTGTCTATAATATCCTTTGCGTCGAATTCTTCGTTGATCGGCGGAACATCCGTCGAATAATAGGAATTTGTAAATATCGAGCTTGCTGTATCCGTAAAGTACAGCTGACTGTCAAATATCGACGACGGGATTTCCTTGGTATCCGAAGTATTGAAATATTCGTTTACCAATGTGTGAAGAGACTGACGGTTAAGGACATAATACGACCAGCCGTATTCGTTGCTAAGCGGCTCGCCGGGAACGGTAAGCATCTTTATATTCGAAAGATCGACCTTGCCGAGCATTTCCTTCGCAAAGTAAACAAAATCGGAAACCGTTATATCGGTAGTAAGATTGTCGATTATCTCGGTAGCTACGGTCGTAAGCGTACCTACGTTGGAAATATTCAGAGAGCTCTTTGCCTTCTGTATAAAAGCGGACATGAATATCTTCTGAGCATTTTCGCGTCCGATATCCGCCTGGAGATATCCGTGACGGTAACGAACGAACTGCTCCGCCTCGGCTCCGGTAAGGGTCTGATAGCCGGGATAAAGGTCTATATAGAGGTTCTGCGCAGGATCGGGGTAATACAGTCTGTACGGCACGTTCATCTCAACTCCGCCGAGAGCATCGACTATATTGACAAACCCGTCGAGATTCATTATAGCGCACTTATATATATTGATCCCGAGTGCTTCCTCAAGTATGTCGCCGAATTCTCTGAGTCCCGACATACGGGCTTCCTCTTCGCTTTTGCCTTCGTTCAGCGCCTGACTGTAGTAAGTGCTGAAGGTTGCGTTGATCTTACTTGTCGGCACGCCGTAACTCACATACGTATCGCGCGGGAACTGCATTATCGTAACCTTGGAATCGGTAATATCGTAATTGATAAGCATTATTACATCGGTCAGAAGAGCCGCACGGTCATGGCCGAGGACAAGGAAGTTATAATCCCCTTCCTTATTTTCCAATGTGATGACCTGCTTGTTTCCCTTGTCATCCGTGACTATATATGTGTTTTTGTCGCTATCTCCCACAGTGGGCTTATACGACAAAAGATAATTGGCACACAGAACGACGGCAAGAGCTGCCATGATAAAAGCTGTAATACAAACGATAAGAAGTCTTTTGAATATTTTTCTCGACATATTGCACCGGACCTTTTTCAGTTACCTTTGATTTTTCGCAGATAATAGTTTCTGCACCTGAGCGTATCCTCATCTATAAGGGCGTTTTCTTCCATAAGGACAGTCATAGTATAATCGAAAGATTTGACCATGGTTTTATACAAATGAAAAAATTTATCTTCTGCTGAGGACAAATGGGAGATCCCGTCGTAAAAATAACGGCGGAGCTTTATGCAGTCGTCGTAAGTCCGTGTGTCCTCAATATAATCGGCAAGATAGATTATCGCCTCAAATACGGTCATATTATCTCTTCCCGTAGTATGCCACCGCACCGCCGAAACGATCTCCGGATCGGCAAATTCGGGAAAATCTCTTTCGATAAGCGCCGCCGCCGTCTTTGAATGATAAAGCTTCGGTGAAAGCGGATCGACACCGAGTATTATACCAAATTCGCGGCAGTATTGCAACTGTTTTTCGACAGTTTCATTCTTTGTTATATCGTGAAGAAGAGCCGCCGCACGCGCTTTATTCCTTTCGCCTTCGGGAAGGTAAATGTCAGCAAGGGATGCCGCCTCGCGCTCAACGCCGAGAATATGCGAGTATGTGCGTTCGTTCACATAACTTTTCACCTTTATGCGGAGAAGATCGAGTATTTCCTCGGTAATCATCTGTACAGCCCTTCTCTTTCTATTATTCTTCTTACTTCGGGGCAAAGGTATTCTTCCGTATTTTCCCCGCGTCTTATCATGGTGCGCAGCAGCGTTGAGGAGACCTCGAACGCGCGCTCGCCGAGCACATAGCATTTCGCGCCGTATTTTTCCCGATAGCGCTCTGCGTACTTTCGCATGTCCTGCGCCGTTCCGTCTTCGCGCATGATCCCGACTACCGACACAAGGGAAAATATGCGTTCGGGCTCGCGCCACGATTCGAGGCTTTCGAACATATCGCCGCCGCAAAGGAGAAAAAGCTCCGTATCCGCAGCTGAAAAATGTTCAAGCGTATCGACCGTATAGCTCACTCCGGATTTTTGTATTTCGTAATCCGAAACCTCAACGGGAATCGAAAATCCCGCGTTATCCGAAAAAGCGGCGCGCGTCATCTCGAGCCGCAGATCGGGTCCGGGATCGTCAATGCTCTTATGAGGCGGAATACACGCCGGAATGACAAGCAGCCGATCAAGCTCCATTTCCGAAGCAAATGCCGCAGCCGCCCTGATGTGCCCTCGGTGAGGCGGCGAAAAGGTGCCGCCGAAAATTCCCGTGCGTGTCATTTACTCAAGAACGATCTTATCTTTTTTCTTTTCGGAACGGCGGTAAAGCACAAAGCGGTATCCTATGACAGAAACCACATCCGCGCCGAGAGCCTCGGCGATTTCCGATGCTGCCTCGCGCGCACCGCACGGTGCCGTCTCCAGAACGCGGAGCTTTATAAGCTCGCGCGCCTCAAGTGCTGCCGACACCTGCGTCAGTGTCTCTTCGGAGATTCCGTTTTTTCCTATCTGAAATATCGTGTCAATGCCGTTTGCCATGCGTCGAAGCATGGCTCTCTGTTTTCCGTTCAGCATGAGATTCCTTTCATAATATCAGCAAAAACTCCGCAAAATGCTCTCATCGCCTTCCCGCGGTGGCTGATTTCATTTTTTTCTTTATCGGTAAGTTCCGCGAATGTTCTGTTTTTTTCTTCGGAGAGGAACAGCGGATCGTAGCCGAATCCCGATTCTCCGCGTCCCGCGCGAAGGATCGAACCGTACGCTTCGCCGCGGACATAAAACGAGTGTATCCTGTCGTCGGAAGAAAATCCGGCGTATTCCGCAGGAATTAAAACATCCGACATACTTTGCGGCAGAGCACAGGTAACGACGCATACAAAGTGAGCGCCCCGTTCGCTGTCCGGAACATTTTCAAGCTCCGAAAGAAGCTTACCGTTGTTTGAGCGGTCATCCGCATTTTCGCCCGAATAACGTGCGGAAAATATCCCCGGACGTCCTCCGAGAGCGTCAACGCACAGCCCGGAATCGTCGGCTATGCCGATATATCCGAGCCGAGCGGCGGCGCTTGCCTTTATAAATGAGTTTTCTTCGAAGGAGCTGCCGTTCTCTTCGATCTCACCGCGAAGTCCGATATCGTCGAGCGAAAGGACTTTCACCCCGCCCGGCGCGAACTCCGCGAGCAGTTCCTGCATTTCCGCAATCTTTTTACGGTTACGCGATGCAAGTACTATATCCATACTCAGTCAAGGAGTGCGGAAACGAACATGTCCGCGTCAAACGGCTGCAGATCGTCCACTCCTTCTCCCACACCTATGAATTTCACCGGAATTCCGAGGGTTCCTTTGATCGAGAAGATCGCGCCGCCCTTCGCCGTACCGTCAAGCTTTGTGAGGACAAGTCCGGTTATATCGGCACTGTTCTTAAATTCCGCCGCCTGCATCACCGCATTCTGACCCGTAGTCGAATCGAGCACCAGAAGGGTCTCGCGGTCGGCATCCGGAAGCTCGCGCGAAAGAACACGGTCGATTTTCGCAAGCTCGTCCATAAGGTTCTTTTTGTTGTGCAGACGCCCTGCGGTATCGACGATCAGCACGTCGGCACGGCGCTTTCTTGCGGCTGCCGCCGCGTCAAATACGACCGCTGCGGGATCAGAGCCTTCGCTCTGCTTTATAAGCTCCGCGCCGGAGCGCTCGCACCACACCTCAAGCTGGTCTATAGCCGCCGCACGGAACGTATCTGCCGCCGCTATAACGACCTTTTTGCCTTCGTCGGCAAGCCTTGCGGATATTTTTCCGATAGTCGTCGTTTTACCGACTCCGTTCACGCCGATCACGAGAATTACCGAAGGAGACGTTGTAAGCTTGAGCGCCTCACCGTCGCCGATCTTCTCTCTCAGTATATCGCGAAGCGCATTTTTCACATCTTCTCCGCTCTTCAGTCTGTCATCCTTTGCTTTTTCTCTGAGCTCGGATATTATCTCCTCAGACGTTTCCACTCCGACGTCGGCGGATATGAGCATATCCTCAAGTTCTTCGAGAAAATCCTCGTCCACTTTGACAAACGCTCTGAACATACTGTTCAGCTGTCCGAAAAAAGCGTTTTTCGTCTTTTCAAGTCCGCTTTTCAGCTTATCAAAAAATCCCATAATTCTGCCTTTCGCGTAAAATCAGTTATTTCCGAGATGCTCTTCGATAAACTGCTGCTTTGATACCGCGCCTACATCGAGCGTGAACACCTTGGACACACCGTGACGCGGCATCGTTACGCCGTACAGTGTATCGGCAATTTCCATCGTTCCGCGGCGGTGGGTTATCATGATGATCTGTATATCTTTCGAGAAACGGCTTATATAATTTGCGACCCGGTTTACGTTTACCTCGTCGAGCGCCGCCTCGATCTCGTCAAAGATACAGAACGGAGAAGGATTGACCTTTATCAGCGCAAACATAAGCGCTATTGCGATAAATGCCTGTTCACCGCCCGAAAGCAGCGACAGATTCTTTATCATCTTTCCGGGAGGCGCCGCCGATATCTCGATTCCGCAGTTCAGTATATCGTCCGGATCGGTAAGCGTGAGTTCCGCGTGACCGCCTCCGAAAAGCTCTCTGAACACTTCACCGAAGTTTTTGTTGATTTTCGTGAAGGCATCGCGGAACATCCGCTCCATCTCCTCTTCGATCGAGGATATTACGGAATCGAGTTCTTCCTTTGATGCTGTCAGATCGTTCATCTGAGCCGTAACGTAATCATATCTCGATTTCAGTTCGGCGTACTCTTCAATCGCATCGACGTTGACCGAACCGAGCGCGCGGATCGACGATTTCAGCTCGTTCAATCGGCTCTGAATCTCGGCTCGGTTCTCCTTCGTCACCTCCGGATATCCGAGATTTGCGGCATCGGTATGAGTAAGCTCATATTCGTCGTAGATTCTGCCCGACATCTTTTCAATATCCGATTTCAGAAGCTGGAGCTTATTTTCACTCTTTGAATGGGCGGCAAGCTGAAGCTCTTTCTTTGAAGTAAGGTCGCGTATTCTGAGACGCAGATCGTTGATCTTTTTCTCAAAATCCATTCCGCCTTCTTCAAGTGAGAGGCGTTCGCGCTCCTTCGCTTCGAGAGCCTCGTTTCCGCTCTCGACCTCAGTCTTCAGGGTAAGAATCAGTTTTGAATTTTCCTCCGCCGCAAGATTGATGGCGGATATCTTCTCTTCATGCCCGGTCTTCTCCGCCTCAAGCGAAGAAATGCGCTCTTCGGATGCGGCGATAAGCGCTTCGGTATTCTCGAGATCGCGCTGCTCCGCCGCTTCCGATATGAGAAGTGCGTTTATCTTCTCGCTGCTTTCGGCGATCGCGGATTCCGCGTCGTGGCGCTCAACGTCGTATCCTGCGCGCAGAGCGTTCATTTCGCTTATTTTTTCTTCAAGCGACGCGATCTGCGCCGTCAGATCGTCGTTTTTGCCGGAGCCGTCGTCCTTTTCGTTTCTGAGCTTCTCAAAATCCTCGCGGAGCTGAGCGACAAGCCCTGCGGTAACGCTCCGCTTGGCCTGTATTTCCTCGCCCTCGACGGATTCGGTGCGGATCATAGTCTCGATGATCTTTATCTTCTCCTCGAGCATTTTGCGCTCCGAGCGAAGCTTTTCAAGCTCTGCGGCAGCCTTTGATCGCTTTGATTCCGCGGCAGATGCCTTTTCTTCAAGCTCTTTTGCCTCAGATTTAAGCTTGTCTATCTGGGTCTGTCTTGTGAGTATTCCGCTGTCGCGGCGTGCCGAGCCGCCGGTAAAGGAACCGCCGGCGTTGATCTGCTGACCGTCAAGCGTGACCGCTCTTATTTTCCATCCGGTGCTCTTGGCCGCCGAGCTTGCGGCATCTATATTTTCAAATACCGCGATCGATCCGAGAAGGGATGCGGTTATTCCGGAGTATTTCTCATCAGCGGAAATAAGCTCGTTTGCATATCCGACGAATCCGGAACGCGAGGAAACCTCTTCAAGCTCGCGGCTGCGTGCTCTTCCCTTCACGGATGTGATCGGATAGAAAGTCGCGCGTCCCGCCGAAGCGTTTTTCAGGGCGCGGATCGCGCTTTTTGCGCTTTCCTCGTTTTCCACGACAATTCCCTGAATTGCCGCGCCGAGCGCGGTCTCGACCGCAACGGTATAAGCGTCGGGAACGTGAATAAGGTGCGAAACCGGTCCGTGAATGCCCGCAAGATCGCCGCGGGATGAAGCACCCATTACATATTTTACGCTGTTATTGTATCCGTCAAAGTGTTCAAGCATTCTCGACAGTGCGGCAATGCGGCTGTCGAGCGCGCTTTTATCGGAATTTATGCGACCGAGCTCAATGCGGAGGCGCTCGGTCTCGTCGGATTTTGAGTTTATCTCGCGGTCGAGCGCAAAAATCTCTTTATCTGCGGCTTCGACCGATGCTTTGTATTCGCCGACCGTTTCGGAGATTTCTTCGGCTCTTGCGTCATATTCGGAAATCTCTTTTGCGTACTTTTCGATATCCCCTACTATTGAAGCAGACCTTGCCTCGTGCTCCGTAAGCATATTTGCAAGCACGTTGAGGCGTATTTCGGCTTCGGCTTTTGCGTTTTCGTACCTTTTCAGCTCTTCGAACGAATCGGAGATAAGCTTTTCTTTCTTTTCCTTATCCGCGACAAGTGCGGTATGCGCCTCGCGCGAACGCTCAATATCCGAACGGATGTCTTCAAGCTTTTTCCCGATATCCGCAAAAAGCGCATTAAGGCGTTTGAGATCTTCCTTTTCAGCAGAAACGGATTCAGCCGTTTTTCTTACCGCGTCAAGCTCGTTTTCTGCATTTATCTTCGAATGAGCGATATTGTTCTCGATTATCTTATAGCGGTTTTCGGTTTCGTGTATTTTTTCCCGTAATGCCTTGATATCCGAATAGAGCGACATCTGAGCCTGCTTGTTTTCCTGTGATACGTTGAACAGCTTTTCACTCTGTGATTCAAGCTGCGACACCGTATCCTCGGCGATTTCAAGCTCATGTGCGGATATCCTGCACTCGGACTCGAGCTTTTCGACTTCCTCGCGCATTTTGACCATATCGTAAAGCCAAAGGGATATATCCGCCTCTTTTTTTGCGTCGAAAAGCTCTATGTATTTTCTTGCCTTCTGAGCAGCGCGCTCCATCGGTCCGACCCGGCTTTCAAGTTCGGAAAGTATATCCGATATCCGCACCATATTGCTCTCTGTTTCGGCAAGCTTTCTTTCGGATTCATGCTTTCTGTATCGATACTTCGATATTCCCGCGGTTTCCTCGAAAATACCGCGGCGCTCCTCGCTTTTCTTCGATATTATCTCGGCGATCTTGCCCTGACCTATTATTGAATATCCGTCTCTTCCGATACCGGTATTCATAAAAAGCTCGTATATATCTCTCAGTCGGACGCTCTTGCGGTTTATAAAATACTCGCTCTCTCCGCTCCTGTAATAACGTCTTGTGACGGTGACCTCGTCGTATTCGCTGTTCAGACGCTTTGGCTTTGCGGAATCGTCAAACGTGACCGACACCTCGGCGAAATTCATCTGTCGGTATCCGTCGGCTCCGATGAAGATTACATCCTCCATTTTTGAGCCTCGTATGGTCTTTGACGAAAGCTCGCCGAGAACCCATCTCATTGCATCGGTTATATTTGATTTTCCGCTTCCGTTCGGTCCGACGATTATCGTTGATCCGTGATCGAACCGAAGTACGGTCTTCTCGGGAAAAGATTTGAATCCGTGAAGCTCAAGTGATTTAAGATACATTTCAGATTCTCTCCTTTCTGTTGAAATCAGGCAATTATCATTTTCCGAAAAGCCTGAGAGCTTCCTCGGCGGCTCTCTGCTCCGCCTCGCGCTTTGTTCCGGCTTTTCCTCTTCCTATAACGTTACTGTTGAGTCTCGCTTCGACCTCAAAAACCTTATCGTGATCCGGTCCGCTCTCGGAAACGATCACATAGCGGAGCTTTTCGCCCTCGACCTGCTGAACTATCTGCTGAAGCTCCGTCTTATGATCGATGAAGGAAGCGCTCTTGTTGATCTCGGATATCTCCTTCGAGACAAACGGAAGCACGAATTTTTCGGCGGGACCGATGCTGCCGGAATCGAGATATATTGCGCCGATGATAGCCTCAAAAGCATCGGAAACCGTGGAAGAACGGCTTCGTCCGCCGCTCTTTTCCTCTCCGTGACCGAATCTGATATACTCGCCGAGAGAAAGCGTTCTCGCATACTGAGCAAGCGCCTTTTCGCAGACCACGGAAGCGCGTATTTTTGACAGATATCCTTCGTCGATCTTCTCAAAGCGGGAGTAGAGATATTGTGCAACCACAAGCGAAAGCACCGAATCTCCGAGGAATTCAAGGCGCTCGTTGCAGTCGATGTCAATTCCTTTCGCGTGCAGCTCGTTTGCCGCAGAAGAGTGTGTAAGTGCTTTTTCAAGAAGTCCGAAATGTTTGAACTTATAATTTATTTTTTTCTCGACCTCGGTGAGATCGCGGGGGAATTTCAGAATGCTTTTCATTTTTTCACTTCGCTCTGCAAAAGCGCCTTTCTCGTAATTCGTCCGGTCAATCCGCAGCAAAACAGTAAATCTTTCCGAAAGCTTCCGCCGCAAATCTTGAGATGATGCTCCGCCGGTTTATTCCTTGGGTACGACAAATCTCGCGGCAGCTTCTTCGAATTCCTTTATCGATTCGGTTTCGATAAATGTCACCGCCTGACGAATCGCGTTCCGTATGGCCTTTGCATCGGAATTTCCGTGAGCCTTTATGACCGGCTTCGAAAGTCCGAGAAGCGGCGCGCCGCCGTGCTCGCTTGCGTCAAATTCCTTTTTAAGTCCGCGCACGCGGTCCTTGGTCATAAGGTAGGAAAGCTTTGTACGCCAATTTGCCGTATAGATATCCTTCAGCTTGAGGAACATGAACTTGCCCATGCCCTCGATCATCTTCAGCGTTACGTTGCCCGTAAATCCGTCGGTAACAAGAACGTCGCACGCATTGAACGGGATCGCGGACGACTCTACGTTTCCGGCGAAGTTTATGTTTTCAGTCTCCGAAAGAAGCTTGTAGGTTTCCGCGACAACGGCGGTTCCCTTATGGGATTCCGTTCCGTTATTGAGAAGTCCGACTCTCGGGGTCTCGACCTTCATGACGTTTTTCATATAAATCGAGCCGAGCTGTGCCCACTGCTCGAGATACTCCGACGTTACCGAAGTATTGGCTCCGCAGTCAAGCATCAGAACCGGAGGATTGAACGGCAGTATCATACCGATCGCACTGCGGTGAATTCCCGCCACGGTTCTGATAATAAGAGACGAGCCCGCATGAAGCGCTCCGGTATTTCCCGCCGAAACAAATGCGTCTCCGCCTTCCTTGAGCATTTTAAGTCCTATTCCCATCGAGCTGTCCTTCTTCGAACGCACGACGGAAATCGGATCGTCCTCCATGGTTATTGCAACATCGGTGTGAACGATATCGATCTTGGTGCGGTCCGCGTCGGAGGGGAGATACTTTTCGATCTGCGCCTGATCTCCGACAAGCGTTATATTCACTCCGGTTTCGGCAATTCCCTGCGCTGCGCCGATAACGATCTGCTCCGGAGCACGGTCTCCTCCCATGGCATCAAGAATTATATTCATATTGTAAAACCGCAGCTTCCGAAAAACGAAAGCTTCCTTTCTTTCAGAATCGTATGACCTGTACCTGTTCGGTCGGTGCGTTACATGATCTCGCTTCGTATACGCTCGATTTCTCCGAGCGCGCGCTCGGCATACGCCTCATAGCGGGGGCGCTTGCCGCCTTTTATTTTCACGCCGAGCGGAGCTATTATACCGAAATTCGCGTTCATGGGCTGAAAATCGGACTCGCCGCCCTCGGAAACGTATTTCGCCATTGCTCCGATCATTGTTTTATCGGTGAAATCGGGAAAAGGATGTCCGGTGAGGGTGCAGGCGGCGGAAAGCCCCGCGAGAAATCCCGATGCCGCCGATTCTATGTAGCCTTCAACGCCTGTCATCTGCCCCGCAAAATATACTCTCGGGCATTCCTTTACGCTGTAATCCCGATCAAGAAATCCGGGGGAATTTATATATGTATTGCGGTGCATAACGCCGTATCTGAGAAAAACGGCGTTCTCAAGTCCGGGAATCATCGAGAAGACCCGTTTCTGTTCCGGAAATGTAAGATGAGTCTGAAAGCCGACGATGTTGAACATCGTTCCTTCGGCATTTTCGCGCCTCAGCTGGACTATCGCATAATATTTTTCTCCGGTTTCGGGATGTCTTATACCGACGGGCTTCAGCGGTCCGAAGCGGAGCGTATCCTCTCCGCGGCGCGCCATCTCCTCGACGGGCATACAGCCTTCAAACACCTTGAGTCCTTCGCCCTCCTCGAAATCGTGAAGCTTTGCGATCTGTGCGCCGACGAGCTCGAGGTAGAAGGCTTTATACTCTTCCTCGTTCATCGGGCAATTGATATAATCGGGCGTTCCCTTCTGATAACGCGAAGCAAAAAACGCTTTTGTCATATCGACAGAGGAAAAATCAACTATGGGAGCTGCGGCATCGAAGAAATGAAGCTCACGGTCTCCTATGAATTTTGCAATGCTCTCGGAGAGTGCGTCGGACGCAAGCGGTCCCGCGGCGATCACCGTGGGTGCGTCATCCGGAATATCGGCAACCTCGTGCTCGATCACCTCGATAAGCTCCGACGAACGGATCTTCTCCGTTATATATGAGGAAAACAGCTCGCGGTCCACCGCAAGCGCGCCGCCGGCGGGTACCGAACAGCGATCTGCACTCTCCATTACGAGAGATCCGAGACGGCGAAGCTCCTCTTTAAGAAGTCCGATCGCGGAAGATACCGATGCGTTTCTCAGAGAATTCGAGCAGACGAGCTCTGCGAAATCGTCCGACTTGTGAGCCGGGCTCTTCTTTCCGGGCTTCATCTCGTAAAGGCGGACACGGCAGCCTCGTTTGGCGATCTGCCATGATGCTTCGGAGCCCGCAAGACCCGCTCCGACGACGTTTATATATGCATCCGTCATTTTTCTTCTCCGGATTCTTTCGCGTCGGAACTGTCGGTAATCTCGCGCTTATATCCGCAGCCTTCCTTTTTGCACACAAGAAGTGCGCGGCCTTTTTTCTGATACAGCATTTCTCCGCACTGCGGGCACTTTTCGTTTGTCGGAAGATCCCACGACGAGAAATCGCACTCCGGATATCCGGAGCAGCTGTAGAACACGGTTTTGTTTCTTCCGTATTTGGTCACTATATCTCTGCCGCATTTCGGGCAGCTTACGCCGAGGCTTTTGACCTTCTGCTTTGTGAATTTGCATTCCGGATAACGGGAGCAGGCGTAAAACGCGCCGTATCTTCCCTGTCTTACAACGACATCGGAACCGCAGAACTCGCATTTGAAGGGCGCGATCTCGGGTTCTTTTTCCGCTTCGGCTGTTCCGGACTTATTAAGCTGTTTGGTATTCTTGCATTCCGGATAATTCGGGCACGCGGCAAAACGTCCGTAGCGTCCGTTTTTGACTATCATACGGCTTCCGCATTTTTCGCAGATTATGTCCGTCTCCTCGGCAGGAGCCTCATAGGTCTCCTTGGAAACCGTCTTCTCCGCCTCTTCAAGCTCACGGCTGAAGCCTTCATAGAACTTCGACAGCATATCGAGCATCGTTGCGTTTCCGTTTTCGATCTCGTCAAGCTGATTTTCCATCGACGCCGTGAATTTGTAGTCAACGATATCCGGGAAGGACTTATTCATCAGTCTTGTTATTATCTCACCGAGATCGGTGGGGCGGAGGGACTTTCCGTCACGCTTGACATATCCGCGCGATATTATTATCGTTATTATGGGTGTGTATGTGCTGGGGCGTCCTATTCCCTTTTCCTCAAGGAATTTGATAAGCGAAGCTTCGGTATAGCGCGGAGGCGGCTCGGTGAAGTGCTGTTCGGGTATGATGTCACGGGCGTTCAGCTCGGCGTCCTTCTCGACAGGCGGAAGAACCACCTCGCGTTCGGTATCCGCCGTATCACTCGTCTCTTCATAAAGCGCCATATAGCCGCGGAATTTGACGGTATATCCGCTTGACTTGAAGATATGTGATCCGCAGGCAAACTCTGCGTTCACCGTCGAAAGGACTGCTGAGGACATCTGACTTGCGAGGAAGCGGCGCCATATCAGTTTATATAACTTGTACTGGTCCGGTGTAAGCATTTTTTTTATCTTTTCAGGATCAAGAGCCACTTTGGAGGGGCGGATCGCCTCGTGTGCATCCTGCGCACTCGCCTTTGTCCGGTAAACGCGCGGCTTTTCGGGGCAGTAATCCTTGCCGTAATTATCGGAAATATATTCGAGAGCTGCGCTCTGAGCCTCAGCCGCAACGCGGAGAGAGTCGGTACGCATATAGGTTATAAGACCCTGTACTCCGCCGTTTTCGTGACCGAGGTTTACGCCCTCGTAAAGCTCCTGGGCAACCCGCATTGTGCGCTGAGACTGGAAATTGAGCTTTTTCGATGCCTCCTGCTGGAGTGTGGACGTGATAAACGGCGGTGCCGGCGACTTTGTACGGTTTCCCTTTTTGATTTCGGTGCAGACGAACTTTTTGCCGAAGCAGTCTTCCTTTATCCTTACGGCTTCGCTTTCAGCTGAAAGCTCGTTCTTATCCTTCGATCCGGCTTCACCGTAATAGTGAGCCGTAAAATCACGCCCGTCGGAAGTGAGAACGGCATCGACCGTCCAATACTCGCGGGGAACGAACGCGCGTATCTCATCCTCGCGCTCAACGATTATCTTCGTTGCGATCGACTGGACACGTCCCGCGGAAAGACCGCTCTTCACTGTCTTCCAAAGGAACGGGCTTAGCTTATATCCGACGATTCTGTCGAGTATACGCCTTGTCTGCTGAGCGTTGACGAGATCGATATCGATCTTTCTCGGCGATTTGATCGATTCTTTGATCGCGCTTTTCGTAATTTCATTAAATGTGATTCTTTTTATTTTATCCTCGGGAAGTCCGAGTGCGGCGGCAAGATGCCACGATATCGCCTCTCCTTCCCGGTCAAGGTCCGTTGCAAGGTAGATGCGGTCGGCGTTCTTCGCTTCCTTTTTGAGTTCTCTTATAAGCTCGCCTTTTCCGCGTATATTTATATAATGCGGTTCAAAACCGTGCTCTATATCTATTCCGAGAGTTGACTTGGGCAAGTCGCGGACGTGCCCTTTCGATGCCATCACCTTATAATTCGACCCGAGATAGCTTTTTATGGTGTAGGCCTTCGCAGGCGACTCCACGATAACGAGATTTGTCATATTTCAGACCCCGCGCGGGGTTCCTCCTTTTATTATCAGTTATTCTTCCTTCGGCGGCATTGTAAGCTCTTCCGTACCGAGACGTGTGAAAAATCCGCCGGGAGATGCCTCGACGATTCCTGCAAGCTCGAGCATTGTCATTGCGACAAGAACCTCGCTTATATCGAAACCGCGTGACACTATTTCATCCGGAAGCGTCGGGACGTCCGGTTTCATCGCGTTATACACGCGAAGATATTCTTCGGACAAAAATTCCGTATCCGCCGGCTTTATACTTTCGGAGTGTTCGGGGGCATTATCGGAAGACTTTCGATCCGCGTCTTTTCTTCGTCCGGAACGCGAAGTCTTCTCGCCGTCCGGTCGGTCAAAGCGTCCGTCGTCCCTTCCGCCGTAAAGTCCGTTTCCGTAATATCCGTTGTTTTCTTTATTTTTATCGAGAGACGAAATAACATGCATACGCTCGGCAGCTTCAAGATACTCGTCCTCACGTTTACTTAGGTATTTGCGTCTTAGCTTGCTTGTATTTATACAGTCTGAAAAAAGATCCTGATATTCAACAAGAACGTCAAATGCTTCCGAAACCGCAGGAATGCCGCGTTTTATCAGCGCATTCGGACCGTTACTGCTCTCGTCCGTAACCTTGCCGGGAACGGCAAAGACACGGCGTCCCTGATATATCGCATGGTTGGCGGTTATAAGCGCTCCGCTGTTGTCATCGCCCTCGATAACGACGGTCGCCTGAGATATTCCGCTTATTATGCGGTTTCTTATCGGAAAATTCGAGCCCGCAGGCGGTGTAGCCGGAGGGTATTCGGTGATAACGGCTCCTTTTTTCAGAACCTCGCGCATAAGCTGACGATGCGCTTTCGGATAGCAGATATCAATGCCGCAGCCGAGTACCGCAACGGTCGCGCCGCCCGCGTCTATCGCGCCCGCCATCGCCATGCCGTCAACTCCGATAGCCATGCCGCTGACGACAATAGCGCCGCCTCCGGCAAGCTCGTATCCGAAATCGTACGCAACGCGCTTCCCGTAATCGGTCATTTTTCGCGTGCCGACGACGGCGCACGAAAAGTCCGTACTCCACCTCGGAATTTTTCCGACTGCATAAAGCACAAGCGGAAGATTGGACTGGTGTTTTATCGCCTTCGGATACGCTTCATCGTAAAACGTTATTACGCGAACATTGTGCAGATCGCACCAATTGACTATATCTTCGGCTTGCTCAAGAGAATACTTTGTTATTATTTTCAGGGTATGCGCTTTATCCTTCGATATGCATTTTGCGATCTCTTCCGCTCCGGAATCGTATGCGCGCCGCGCGCTTCCGAAATAATCGATAAGCTTTCCGGCGCACATGCTTCCCTGTCCGAAGCACATGGACAGCCACACCCAGTATTTTCTTTCATCCATGATCCGTAACACTCCTCACAGAAATACCGTTGAAAACCTTGGACATTTCCCACATGAGAATGGTAGATGCACATGAAACATTAAGAGAGTCAGTATCTCCGACCATCTCGATAAGAACGCTTTCGGTGCATGACGATATAAGTTCGTCGGAGAGTCCGTGTCCCTCGTTGCCGACTAAAAAGACATCGTCCGCGCGCAGTTCGAATCTGCCGAGGCATTTTGAATTTTCGCCGAGCGCTGCCGCGAAGACACGTCTTCCCGCGCTGCGGAGGAGTCTCACCGTTTCCGCCATGTCTGCGGATATTCTCACGTTGATCCGGAATATGCCGCCCATTGAGGCTCGCACGGTTTTCGGAGACAGAACATCCGCGCAGACAGAAATCACGACCGTATCAAATCCGGTTGCAGCCGCCGTGCGGATTATGGTTCCGAGATTTCCCGGATCGCGTACCCCGTCGCACATGAAGATCCTTTCATCGGTGCCTTCGGCAAAAGGCTTGCAGAAGCCGGAGGAATCAAGAACGGCGATTATCCCCTGCGGAGATTTTTCCGTGGAGATCTTCCCGAACGGCGAGGGTGAAAGAAATAGCACCTCAGCACCCATGCGGCGCGCTTTGACGCAAAGCTCCGAGAATTTCTCCAACTCGCTCTCAAGCACAAGCAGATACCTCGGGCACGCACCGCATCCGAGTGCGTCCCTCGTGAGCTTTTCGCCTTCGCAAAGAAAAAGCCCCTCCGAACGGCGGAATTTCGGGTCCGACAGCTTTGCAAGGCGGACTACCAACTGATTATTACATGATGTTATAACATTCCCGCCGTTCATCGGAGACTCTCCTTTTTAAATTTGTATTTGTAGCACAAAAACCCGGCAAAACCGGGTTTTTATTGATTAAAGAGCGCTCTTCGCCTTCTCAGCGAGCTCTGCGAAAGCTTCCTTATCGGAGACTGCAAGCTCCGCAAGCATCTTTCTGTTGAGGTCGATGCCGGACTTCTTGAGACCGTGCATAAACTGAGAATAATTTATTCCGTTTACCTTTGCCTGTGCGGAAATACGGGTGATCCACAGAGAACGGAAGTCTCTCTTCTTCTGTTTGCGTCCGATGTAAGCATAGTTGCCGCTCTTCATTACGGCCTGCTTAGCCATCTTGAAATGCTTACTTTTTGCGCCCCAATAGCCCTTTGCGGCTTTGAGAATCTTATTTCTTCTCTTGCGAGTCGACTTTGCACACTTAATTCTTGCCATTTTGTCTCATTCCTTTCTGATAAATCAAATTATTTGCAGATAAGACGCTTTACGTTAGCGGACATTGCGTCGCTGAGGTAAGCACCCTTACGAAGGTTTCTTTTTCTCTTCTGCGTTTTAATACCGAGCTTATGACGGTGTTCGGAATGATTCATCTTTACCTTGCCGCTTCCGGTAACGGAAAAACGCTTGCAAGATGCGCGGTGGCTTTTAACTTTTCCCATGATTATGTTATCCTTTCAATTTATAATCTTACTGTTCTTTCGGCGGCTGATCCTTTGACTGTTTAAGCGGATTGATGAACATCGTCATCTGACGTCCTTCAAGAACCGGCTTTTTGTCTACGGAACCGTAATCGGCGCAGGCATCCTGAAATTTGGCAAGCATATCACGGCCGATCTCCTGATGAGCCATCTCACGTCCTCTGAATTTCAGGCAGACACGAACCTTATTGCCCTCGCCGAGAAATTTCACGGCGCGGTTTGCCTTAGTTTCAAAGTCATGAGTATCAATACGGCAGGAAAGCTGTATCTCTTTAACTTCAACGGACTGCTGCTTTTTCTTTGCTTCCTTTTCCCTCTTGTCACACTCGTAGCGGTACTTTCCGTAGTCCATTGCGCGGCATACGGGAGGGTTGCCCTGCGGTGCGATGAGCACAAGATCAAGACCTTTATCATAAGCATATTCTTTTGCACTGTCTATGCCCATGATACCCATCTGATCTCCGTTCTCGTCAAGCATACGGACCTCTTTAACTCTGATATCATCGTTGATGATAAGTTCTTTAGCGCCTATAGCGGTAGCACCTCCAAAATAAAATCGTGCGGAAACATCTTCTCCGCACGACCGAAAATATCTGTCTGATCGCTTATTAACCGGACGCGCCATGCGCGCGGCGGTGAGAACGGAGAGTTCTGCTTCCTTTTTCCCCGATATTATATCACCGCTCACGCGCGTTGTCAAGTACTTTTTTTATTTTTACGAAGAAAGCCGGGCGGATATCCGCCCGACTTTCTGGTAAACCTTATCCTGCGTCGATCGATTCGGTACGGTAGATGAATTTAACCTGACCGTCGGAACCGTCGGGCAATCCGGTGAAGGTCTTATAATCCTTCGAAACGTCAACCGTCGCCTTTACTCTCGTAAGAAGTCCGGCGAGGTCTCCTTCAACCGCATCCGTAAGTTTTTTCACACCCTTTTCATTGAACTCTTTGAGTCCGTCGGAAAGTGCAAGCGCTCCGTCACGAAGCTTTGAAACTCCGTCAACGAGAGCCGGAGCGCCGTCTCTGAGTGTGAGTATGCCGTCATAAAGCTCGCCGATGCCTGCGTAAAGCGCATCCGCACCGTCGCTCAGAGCCGATGCACCCGAACTTAATGCCGACGAGCCGGAGCTGAGCGAGGCTGCGCCTCCGCTGAGAGCATCCGCGCCATCCTTTGCGGATGCAACGCCGTCCGTATATGCTCCGAGTCCGTTGCAGAATTCTCTGTAGCTGTCAAGCTGTCCCTTCAGCGCGCTTATGCTTGCCGCTCCGGACTTTGCCTTTTCGAGAGCCGCCGTGATCTGATCCTGCACTTCCGAGGAATTCATGTTCTGTTCGATAAGAGCCGCGACCTGTTCATCGGTCTTCGAGGATATCAAAGCCATGATATCGTCCGCTTTCATTTTCGCTTCGACGTTTGCGGAAATTGTCTGAGAAACCGCGTCGCTCTTCATGTTTTCCTCGATCACCGCATTGATCTGCGCCTGCTGCTCCGCACTTATCATGCCTGCAGCGACTGCCGCGTCGTACTGTTCCTTTGTCATATTCATGGCTGCGAGGACCTGCGATTCGACATTTGCGCGAACCGCTGCGGTCACGCCCGCCGTCACTTCTTCTTTAACCTTTTCGCTGACGGCAGCCTCGATATCGCCGCGCTTCGCGTTTACCGCCTCGGTGACCTTTTCCTTTGCGGCGGCGCGTGCCTGATCTGCAATTTTATCCGTATCGAGAGATGCGACGACACCGTTCAGAACCTCCGTGTAGTTATCCACGGTAAGCTTCGGAACCGTCAGTCCCGCTGCTGCCAGCTGACTGTCGGCAATTCCGAGAAGGGATTCAAACACCTGCTTTGCGCCGGCATTTAGCTTTGCGCTGTTCGAGTCAAGCTCTCCGAGCCCGGATGCAAGCTCAGCCGCGCCCTCGGCGAGCGCCGCCGCTCCTCCGTTGAGTTCCGCCGCACCTTCGCTGAGATCTGCGGCGCCTCCGCTGAGTTCGGCAGCCCCGTTCTTGATCTTTTCGGCGCCTGCGGCAAGCTTATCTATACCGGATATGAGCTCACCGGATTTATCGAGAAGGGTGCAAAGTCCGCCGTACAGCTCGGACGAACCGTCCGTAAGATTTGTCATCGCATCCGTAAGCTCATCGAGCGAATCGGTGAGCGCATCCGCCGAATCAAGCTTATCGCTGTCGATCTTACTGAATATACCGTTTGTTGCAACGGTCACGGTATTAGTCATTTCGAATCCCTTTACATCGGCGCTGATCTCAACATAATCCGGAATCTCGAATTTATCGGGATCTATTGCGAGATTTTCACGGAGTCCGGGAAAAGCGAGTCCGACGACCGCGATACGGTTTCCGTCATTTATGAGTTTGCCGTTCGACACCTCGACATCGGTGAACTTATCGCCGTCGAGGAGGATTCCCGTGAGCATTGCAAACGGGACGTATATTTTTTCGGTCTTTCCGTCGATTTCGACGTTCTCGTACTGATTGTTCTTATAGTCGAAGCGTATCGTGACCCTGCCGCTTTTTCCGGCGAGATCATCCGCGCTTATGCTGCTTCCGTCAAGCTTATACGAAACCGAAAGATTCACGGGCAGTTCCTTGTCGATATTCCCTTGGCAGTAAATATCGTTGCCCTGCGCGTTCCAGACGCGCATATTGTCGCCGTTCATGCTGTAGGTCTCGCTGCCCTTGACGTTTTCCACGTTATCAAGGTCGGAGCTGTCGGATATCTCGTCTTTCCCGAGAGTATTCTTGAGCCAATCACTGACAATTATCTTCTGAACGCTTCCGTCCGCTCCTGCAAGAACGTACACGGTCTCATCCTTGACGGTTTTATCCGTCTCTTCGGCTGCCGGCGCCGAAGTCGAAACCGTATTCTCCTCCGGCGCTTTTCCGGAATTTGCCGCAAAGACCGCGGCTGCGGTTCCGCCTCCCGCAAGAAGCAGTGCGCACAATGTAACGGCAACCGTTTTGGTAATTCCCTGTTTCATTATTACTTTACCTCCGAATTCTTTACCGAAATATGTTTCATGCCGAGTGTAGTCACGCATACAAGTTTATCGCAGAGCATGAGAAGTGCGGGCAGGATAAATATAACGCAGAACATACTGACGACCGCGCCTCTTGCCATGAGCATACACATTGAGCTGATAATATCTATATCCGAATAAACCGCAACGCCGAATGTAGCCGCGAACAATCCCATACCGGACACGATTATCGACGGGATCGATGTTGAAAGAGCCGTGAGTATGCTGTCTTTCTTGCTCTGTCCGGCGATTCTTTCCGACTTGTATCTCGTCGTCATCAGGATCGCGTAGTCAACCGTTGCGCCGAGTTGAATCGTGCTTATGCAAATCGGTGCGATAAACGGAAGCGATTCGCCGAAATAGTGAGGCAGTCCGAGGTTTATGAATATTGCAAGCTCTATGACCGCGATAAGGATAAACGGAAGAGATATGCTCTTTTCTACAAGCGCTATTATAACGAAGATCGCAACTATCGAAACCGCATTGACGACCTTGAAGTCGTGATCGGTCGTTTCGATCATATCCTTCATGCAGGGTGCTTCTCCGATAAGCATACCGGATTCGTCGTACTTTTTCAGTATCGCGTTGAGCGAGTCTATCTGATCGTTGACTTTATCGCTTGCGACCTTATACTCCGAGTTGATAAGCAGCAGTTCCCACTTATCGCTCTCGAGTATACTGCGTATGCTGTCGGGGATGATCTCCTCGGGAACTCTCGATCCGACAACGGATTCAAGCCCGAGCACATATTTTACGCCGTCAACACTCTCCATCTCGTCAATCATGGAGCGCACGGATTTTGAAGGAAGATCGGCGCTCACAAGCACCATGTGGGTAGATGCGATATCGAATTCCTCCGAAAGCTTGGAATTTGCAATGACATACTCCATATCCTCCGGCAGGCACTGTCCCATATCGTAATACACTTCGTCGTTTGTCTTGTCGTAGCCGTAATATGCCGGAGGGATAAGAAGCGCAAATATAACGAGAAAAACCGGGAACACCTTGAGAACGCCCTTTGAAAATTTGGTCATGTCCGGTATAAGTGATCTGTGCTTTGTCCTCTGAAGAGGCTTATCGAATACGAGGATAAGCGCGGGCAGAACCGTGACGCAGCCGATAACGCCGAATACTACGCCCTTCGCCATGACAAGTCCGAGGTCGCGTCCGAGCGTGAACGTCATGAAGCACAGTGCGGCAAATCCCGCGACTGTCGTTATCGAGCTTCCGACGACCGAGGTAAGCGTTTCCTTTATTGCAAGCGCCATCGCTTCCTTGGGGTCGCCGAACTTCTCACGCTGTTCGTTGTAGCTGTGCCACAGGAATATCGAATAGTCCATCGTGACCGCAAGCTGAAGGACCGCAGAAAGAGCCTTTGTTATGTACGATATCTCTCCGAAGAAGTAATTCGTTCCGAGATTGAGCAGGATCATCATTCCGATCGACGCAAGAAATACAAACGGCACAAGCCATCCGTCGAGGAAAACAAGCATTGCAACCGTTGCAAGAAGGACGGCGATGCCGACGTAGATCGGCTCCTCCTTTTCACAAAGATCCTTCAGATCCGTGACAAGCGCCGACATTCCGGAAACGAAGCACTGCCTGCCCGCGATCGAGCGGATCTCGCGGATCGCATCCATAGTTACGTCGGCGGAGGTCGCACTGTCAAAGAAAACCGCCATCATCGTCGAGTGATCGGTATTGAATTCGTCGTAGATCTTATCCGGAAGGAGCTCCTTCGGAACGGATATGTCCGCAAGAGTCGAATACCAGATGACCGTCTCAACGTGATCGACCTCTTTGATCTTATCGCAAAGCGCCGCAACGTCGCGGTCGGGCATATCTTCCACTATTATCAGTGAAAACGCGCCCTTTCCGAAATCCTCAAGCAGCTCGTTCTGTCCGATCACCGTATCCATATCGTCCGGCAGATAATCGAGCATATCGTAATTTATCCTCGTGCCTATCAATCCGAGCACCGACGGTATCATAAGCAGAACGGCTATGATAAGGATCGGTATGCGGTATTTCACGACCGCCTTTGAAAAATGCATATCGTTTCAGTCCTTTCTTTCTTCGTAAAAATCCGCTTCTATAACATCGGGGCGCTGGTGCTTGATTATCTTTACCGCGGTGATCACCGTGCTGAAATTAAGCATTCCCTCCGCAAGAAGGGTGATTCCGAGAATCACGGTGAGCACCCTGCCGCCGTCTCCGGGACGGATCGCAAGAAGCAGACCGCATATTCCGGTAACGACCGCAAATAAAAGTATCAGCCACCATTCGGGAATGCCGAAGCTTTTTGCCTCGAACGATATCTGTATCTTGAACATTCCGTCCGCAAGAACGAATATGCCGAGAACGATGCAGATAAACGTCATCAGGCTTCCCGGATGCACAAGCATAACCGTGCCGAGAGCTATAAGGAGAACTCCCGACGTCAGGTCGTACTGAAAAGCAAGGCGGTAAAGATCCTTGGAAAAATACCCGGTAAGCTTAACGATTCCGAACACTATCATCGTAATACCGCATATCACTCCGAGAAGAGATACCGAAAAATCCGGAAAGGCGATAAGCACCGCTCCGAGAACGCAGAGCACTGCCGAAATAATTATATATCCTGTTTTGGCTGCTCTCATCGGCGCTGTCGAACGCATGAAGAACGCCTCCTTTCGTCAAAGAAGGTACGGCAACAAACACCGCATCCGCTTTGTTTGACTCAATTATATCAGTCGGCAGAAAAAATGAAAATGGGCAAAAAAGTCCCGCTGCCTCAAAAACGGACAGCGGGAGCCTTTTTGTCTGATATTAGTACATTCGGGTATGCTTTGCCTAAAAATCACGGACGTGCGTTTTTTCAGGTGTGCTCTTTGCTTCTCTTAATTATTTCGTCCGACATGCCCCGGCAGAGCTCGGTAACATGATGAATTTCCTCGATCGCCTCTTCCTTCATACCGTTTGCGATCCAATCGAACGTAAGGCCGAAAAGCTCGCACTTAAAGAATCTCACGGCGATCGCATGATCCTTTTCGCTCACTGCGTTTTTTCCGAAAGCAGTATCGAGATAAGTCGAAACGACATATTCGCAAAGCTTCATTATGTAGCTTTCGTATATGTCCCTGTTTATCGAATTGTATATATGGAGAACAGCCTTCTTGTTCTCGATCGCAAAACGGAACGCAAGGTTCACACACTCGTCAAGCGAACTGATCGTAGGATATTTTGCAATGAGAGTGTCTATCTCTTCCATTACGATCTCTTCGATAAGCGACGGAATATCCTGAAAATGATAGTAAAACGAATTTCTGTTTATCCCGCATTCCTCAACTATGCTGCGGACGCTGATCTTGTTCAGCGGCTGCTCGTTGAGCAATTTCATAAACGCGGATTTTATCGCCTGTTTGGTGAAATTCGGCACAGTTATACCCTCCCGGAGAATATTTTATCTTTATCCGATATGAAAAGCTTATGCCGGAAAGCGAAAATGTTGCATGAAATCAATTTCAGTCGCATCCCGCATCGGCACATTGCCGTGCCTTCATCTTGGTTTCAACGGTCATTTTTCGTCCGTATCCGCGTCGTTTCCGCTCGGAGTATAACCGCTTTTCCCGTAACCGTATTTCGAAGAGCCGTATCCGTATTTTCCGTATCCGTAGCCATACCCGTATCCGTACCCATATCCGTAGCCGTATCTGCTGTGACGGCGATGCACTCCGTTGAACACACATCCGACTATATCGGCGTTTTTGCCGTAAAGAGTACTCACCGCCTCGGTTATCTGCGATTTTTTAACGTAATCCTGCTTCACGACATATACTACCGCATCCGCGAATCCGCACAGAATCCCGGCATCGGCAACAACCCCGCACGGCGGTGCATCAATAATAATGTAGTCGAAGCTAAGCGTCAGCTCCTTCAGCGCGGAAGCAAAAGCCTTTCGGTCAATGTGATAGTGCCGCTTATCGGTGCTGGCAGAAGAAATAAATTTAAGAGCCGAGCCGGAAACATCCCTGAGGCAATCCGTTATCCCGATCTCGGGATTTTCAAGGTACTCCATGAGCCCCGGCTTTTCGTCGGAATCCGCGAAAAATTCTCCGACACTCTGATTGCGGAGATCCGCGTCGACAATAACGACTTTCTTTCCCTCGCCGACAGCCGAAAGCGCCAGGTTAACGACGACCGTCGTTTTTCCCTCGCCCGCAAGGGTACTCGTTATCATTACGATCTTTTTGTCGGGGACAAGCTTTTTCTTGAGCTTTACGCGGAGTCCGCGTACCGACTCGGTATATCCGCTGTCACTGTCGGGAGTGATATACGGAGTGCGTCCGCCGCTGCGTTTTTTCAAATTGACGAAAGGCAGAACGGCGAGTATCGGAAGATTTACCACGTCACGAAGCTCTCCGGTCGTCGTCACGGTTCTCGACATGAGCGAAACCAAAAACACAAGTATGAGAGCTGCGGCTGCCCCTGCAAGCGCGCCCTTTATCACCGTCGTTTTCGCGTTGAATTCATTATAAGGCTCGGTAGGAAGCGTCGGTGCTTCACGAATTATGAGGGACGGATTATCGACCATGTAAACCGCGACCTTCGGGTAACAGGCGATCGCCGCATTCAGCACATCGTAAGCACTCTTCGGGGATGAGCTTCTGACGGTGAGCGTGAAAAGGTTCGTATCCGCGGACGACTTTGCGGACACGATTCCGTCGATGTAAGACGTTCCGAGGTATTCCGTCATCAGATCTCTCATTATATCGGTTGACAGGATATTCGGAAACGCCGCCGCAAGCTCCTCCGCAGCCTTGTTGTCGTACCACGAGCTTCCGGATGAGCGGATATCGTCCGATGCCACTCCGGAGTTTACAGTAAAGCGCGCTCTTGCCACGTACATCGGGGCATACGCTCTGTACGCACGCACATACGCCAGCGCTCCGAACGCAGCGGCCAAAATCAGCATCAGAATCCACATTCTGCGAAGCGTTTTGCGGAAATGGAGAAAAAGCTCTGAAAGGTCTATATACTGCTTATCTGATTCCATCCCTGTCTCCTTTACTCATGCGAACTGCCGTGCTTATCCGTTTTACGGCGCTCTCCGTAACCGTACTTTCCGTATCCGTATTTGGCGTATCCGTACTTCCCGTACCCGTAGCCGTATGAATGCACACGCTCGCTCATATCGTTTAAAACGCAGCCGAGAAATTTGGAAGAGGAATTTTTGAGAGTGTCGATCGCATCGTTTATGTCGTATGAGGAAGTATAGTCCTGGCGCACGACAAGAAGCGAGGCATCAACGGACTCGGCAAGTGCCTCGGCATCCGGGAAAAGTCCCATGGGCGGCGAGTCGATTATTATATAATCGAGAACTCTGAGCTGGCGAAGCAGTGTCTGCATCGTAGCTCCGGTAAGAAGCTCGGTAGAGCGCTTGTCGCTCTCGAGCGGGAAAAGCATATAAAGCCCGAGCTTATCGTGGCGCTCCATGCAGTTGAACAGATTGTTTTTCGTGAAAGGTCCGGCAAGAAAACGGTTGAGCGGGAGTTTTCCGCCGTATTTTCCGTCAAAGAAAAGATTCATAGACGGCTTGCGGAGATCGGCGTCTATCAGCGCGGTATTCTTTCCGCTCATCGCCAACGCCGAAGCTATATTTGCGGCTATAGTGGATTTTCCTTCATTTTTACCGACGCCCGCCACAAGAAACACCTTCAAGCCGTGAGCTGCATTTTCATGGTCAAGCTATGAACATATCTTGCTTATCTGCTCGGTATACGCAAAGCTCGTCGTCGGATTGAACACCTGAAGTCCCTGCTTCGAGCGTGAAAACAGTCCGCTTACTCCGCACTTCTTTTTTTCATGTCCGACCGATGCTATTATCGGGGAATCGAGGAGTCCGCGCGCACCCGCCTTCGTCTGAACGGTCTCACGTTTCACGGACATCCGGCAAAGAAGGAGCACCGTGACTCCCGCCCCCAGCGCCGCCGCGATAAGGCACAGGCGCTTTTCGTTAAGAGTGTTTACGGGAGACGAGGATATCTGCGGATTCCTTATTATCTGCACGACGGAGCTGTCAGATATATAATCGGACAGCGAAGGAAAAATCTCCGCAAGAGATGTGAGCGCAACATACGCCTTTTCGGGAGACACATCCTCGGCGCTTACCGAAATAAAGTTGCTCTCCGGTACAAGCGATGCCGTTATCTTTCCGGAAAAATCCGCAAGATCGGGGGAACTCTTACGAAGATTATCCGTTATCACGTCGGTTTCGATCAGCTCGGCGACGACAGCCGCCACTTCCTTCGCCGACGTAATATTGGCGTTTGAATATACGTTCCCCTTTTTAGCCGTCACGGCATAAGTCATGGAGGCTCTGTATACGGGTGTGCGGAAATTTTCGATATATACCGCGGTCGCCATCGAAAAGATTAGCGCGGCGGCGATCACCATCCAAAAATTCCTCGCAAGCATTCTGAGAATACAGACAGGTGAAATATATGAGAGATTCAGCTTTTCCGAATTCATCTTTTCCCTCCGCGCTTACTTTACCGCCACCGCGAGCGCGGTCGTTCCGGTTACGCCGGAATCGGTATAAGTGTATATTACCCTGTAATTCCCGGGCACGGAAGTGTCAACGTCGCTTTGACATGTTACCTTTGACATATCGGCAAGCGCGCCGGACGGCAAGGTAACCGACGATATATACGACAGCGGGTCAAACGCGCTGTCACGCTCCGCATAGACGAGCGCCGACGAAATGGTGATCGCGGGGCGGTCTTTTCCGCTCTCGCTTATTACAACCGGAAGCTCAAGCTCCGCGGTGTCTCCCATGCTGTTTGTCACCTGTACGGTTATGGTGTAAACACCGGTATTCACGGATGAAAGATCGAGAGCCGAAACTCTTATCGACGAGGTTATATCCCCGTCAACCGTATCTTCCGCCCGAAGGCGGTCCTTTATCGAGACAGTCTGACCGACATCAAACAAAAGCGGAGCGTCAAGAGTAAAGTACGGCTTTTTATAATCCGTATATTTGACAAGCCGCGTCATCCTTGCCATATTGTTATCGCTGTCAAAGACCATATATGTGATCTTCGCGGTATTGTCCGAAATCAGCTTGGATATTCCGCCGATAACTATGCCCGTTGTGAGATCCCCGTCCTGGTTGTCATAAGCACTTACTCCGCGCAGAAGGACGTCGTCGCCGTCGGAAACACTGACCGTGACGGTATCGGTATCGCACTTGAGAATCGGGGGGTCGTTTTTCCCGGAATGGTTATTTATATATCTTGTCGCAATAAACACAGCCGAAACTACCGCAAGCAGCAAAGCGACCGTTATCTTTAACTTTCTCATTGAGACTCCTGATTCATGTTCTCATGTTTCGGGAATGCCGGCTTTTGATCTTCCGATTTATATGCCGGCGGAATTATACGTCGGCACGGTTTCCTTTATCAGAGAGCGCAGTTTCTGCGCATCTCCCTCTTCGAAGCTTCCGAGAAGCTCCAGATGGCGTTTAAACGTCTCCTCGTCGAAATCAAGCTTTCTTCCTATATAAATGAGGTTATTCTGCGTTTTACGCATCCCCTCTTCGTCCATAAGTATTTCTTCAAAAAGCTTTTCTCCGGGGCGAAGTCCTGTATAGACGATCTTTATATCGACATCCGGTTCGAATCCCGAAAGGCGTATCATGTTTTTCGCAAGATCGCTTATCCGCACGGGCTTTCCCATATCAAGCACGAATATCTCTCCGCCGTTTGCGTATGCCCCCGCCTGAAGAACAAGGGATACTGCCTCCGGGATAGTCATAAAGTATCTGTTTATATCCGGGTGCGTGACCGTGACCGGACCGCCTTCCTTTATCTGTCGGCGGAACAGCGGTATCACGCTGCCGTTGCTGCCGAGGACGTTTCCGAATCGCACGGCGGCAAAGCTTGTACGGCTTTTTTCGTCCATAATCTGAACGATCATTTCGCAAATACGCTTTGTCGCGCCCATCACATTCGTCGGATTCACTGCCTTATCCGAAGAAATCAGGATAAAGCGTCCGACTCCCGCCGCCGAAGCCGCACGCGCCGTGTTAAGCGTACCGAAAACGTTGTTCTTCACAGCCTCGAGCGGGCTTTCCTCCATCAGCGGAACATGCTTGTGCGCCGCCGCGTGATATACGATATCCGGCTTGTACTCGTTCATTACGCTCTCGATCCTTGCGTAATCGCGCACCGAGCCGATAAGAACCTCGAGCGGCAGCTCGGGACGCTTTGCTATAAGCTCCTGCTGTATTGCATATGCGTTGTTTTCGTATATATCGAACAGCACAAGCTTTTTCGGTGAGTGCGCCGCCAGCTGCCGTGCAAGCTCACTTCCTATGCTGCCGACACCGGTAACAAGCACCGTTTTGCCCTTCACATATTCGGCTATCATATCGATATCGACGCGGACAACCTCTCGTTCCAAAAGATCTTCAATATCGACGTCGCGGATCTGCTTTATGCTGACCTCGCCGTTTGCGATCTGATAAAGCCCGGGAAGCTGCTTGATCTTGCAGCTTGTATGCGAGCATATCTCGACGATCTCTCTTTTCGACTCATGCGATATCGACGGTATCGCAATGATTATTTCCTCAACGCCGTACTTCTCGGCAGCCTTCACGATCTTATCACGTCCGCCGACGATCGGAACGCCGAACATACGTCTGTCCTGCTTTGAACGGTCATCGTCGATTATGCAGACAACTCGGTTTGACGAATGGTCGCTGTTCTGAAATTCGCGTATAACCTGCGCGCCTGCATCTCCGGCTCCAATAAGCATCGTTTTCTTGCGTGATGCACGTCTTACGGCTGAGGTCTCGCGTCTGATGAAGCGATACGAAAAGCGCAAAGCCGCGGTAAAAAAGCACAGAAGGAATATATATATCACAGGAAAACTTCTCGGAATTCCGAAATTCAGTATTTTCATGAGGCAGAACTGAAGCACTCCGGAGAGTGCCGACGCCGCCGCAATCCGCTGGAATTCATATATTCCCGCAAATTCCCACAGGCTGTTGTAAAGCCCGAAAAGCATGAACAAAACGAACGTCAGGACAGTATTGAACGGTGCACATTTCAGCAGAGAGATCACAAATCCGGATTCTTCAAGAGCGACAAGATCGAATTCAAGGCGTATAAACAATGCAAGAAAAGAAGAAAGATTGATAAATATAATATCAAAGAGTACAAGAAAAATCCTGCGTACAAGCTTTGCGTAATTTATTTTATCAAACGTCTTTTCCATGGCCGGACAGTGATCCTTTCATCTTAAAAATAGTATCGCGCAAACGGTAAAGTTTTTTGTCATTCGGTCCCGTTTTTTCGGAATATCTGCGCAACTCCGCCCCATCAGTCTCTGCGGCGGCTTCCCGCAATGGCTATAAGTCTGAGAAGCTGCACAAGCGATACCGCAAGCGCCGCCACATAGGTAAGCGCCGCCGCGGTCAAAACTTTTTTCGCCCCGTCGGTCTCTTCGGGTGTAAGAAGCGATCCTTCTATCGCTGTGACCGCGCGGCGGCTTGCATTTATCTCCGCAGGAAGCGTGACAAGCTGAAACAGTGCACAGAGTGAAAAGCATATTATGCCCGCATAAGCCACATAAAGGAATTTCTCTCCGTAATACGAAAGCATCAGACCTATTATGAAAAGCGGCATTGCAAGCTTTGATCCGATATTCGTAACGGGGATTATCGCACTTCTTATTTTTATCGGCAGATAACCTTCCGCATGCTGAACGGCGTGCCCCGCCTCATGAGCCGCGACACCGATCGCCGCGCACGAAGTGCTCGAATAAACTTTCTCCGAAAGGCGTATCTGATTGGCTGTGGGATCATAGTGGTCGGTAAGATTTCCGGATATCGGGACAACCGTAACGCCCGCGACCCCGTTCTGACGGAGCACCGCCTCGGCAGCCTGACGTCCCGTCATATTGCTCCGCGAGTAGACATTCGAATATTTCTTAAACGCCGAATTCACACGCACGCTCGCCCAGAATGAAAATATCATCGCGGGTATAACAAGAATAATATAATAAATATCAAATCCCATTTCAAGCCCTCCGTCAATTCAAAAAATCACGAAAATTCCGTAAAGACTCCGCAATCGGTTCCGACCGATTCCGCCGTATCTTTACGCCACTATATTGCCCCGTCTGAAATTCCCGTATTCCCCGGTGCTCTCGGCACACATTTCCTCGGGAAACGACGCGGCGGCTCGACACCGACTGTCGGCAATGTCCGATCACACGTTGAAGCGGAAGAGAGTCACATCTCCGTCCTGCATGACGTAATCCTTGCCTTCGGAGCGTACAAGTCCCTTCTCACGCGCGGCAGCCATTGAACCGCATTCCATAAGGTCGTCGAACGAGACGATCTCGGCGCGGATGAACCCGCGTTCGAAGTCGGAGTGTATCTTTCCCGCCGCCTGAGGCGCTTTGGTGCCCTTGGTAATGGTCCACGCACGGACCTCCTTCGGTCCCGCCGTCAGGTAGCTTATCAGACCGAGAAGAGAATATCCGGCTTTGATAAGGCGGTCAAGTCCGCTCTCCGTAATTCCCATTCCGCTGAGAAATTCCGCTTTTTCCTCGGGTGCAAGCTCCGCGATCTCCGCCTCAAGCCCGGCACAGACGGGGATGACCTCGCTTCCGTCCGAAAGCGCGATCTCCTTTACGGTCTTGTAATAGCTGTTATCCGGCGAAACCTCCGCAGCTTCGTCCTCGGACACGTTGGCAACGTATATAACAGGCTTCATGGTGATCAGGTCGAGATCCCCCATGATTTCCCTGTCGGAGTCGGAAAATTCAAGCGTGCGTGCACACTTGCCGTCGGAAAGTGCGGTCATGATTCTCTCATAAAGCTCAAGCTGAGGTGCCAGCGTTTTATCTCCCTTGAGCATCTTTTTCACTTTGTCGATACGTCTCTCGAGGTGCTCCATATCAGAGAGTATAAGCTCCATGTTTATGGTTTCGAGATCTCTTGCGGGATCGACGCTTCCCTCGACGTGGATAATATCGTCGTCGTCGAAGCAGCGCAGAACATGGATCACCGCATCGACATCGCGGATATGCGAAAGAAATTTATTTCCGAGTCCTTCGCCTTTGGATGCGCCGCGCACCAGCCCCGCAATGTCGACGAATTCTATAACCGCCGGGGTATACAGTTCGGGCGAATACATTTCGGCAAGAGCATCGAGCCTCTTATCGGGAACCGCGACGACTCCCACGTTCGGTTCTATGGTGCAGAACGGGTAATTCGCAGACTGGGCTCCGGCGCTCGTAAGCGCATTAAAAAGCGTACTTTTTCCTACGTTTGGAAGACCTATTATACCGAGTTTCACAGACAACAACCTTTCTTTTCTGAAATGCCGCAATTATAATTTCGGTTTTCACCGTATTCCGTTATCGGGTACGGATCGCCGAGCCGATAACGGAAGAAAAAACATTATCGTTTAATTATACAACGAATTTTTATTGAAAGCAAGACATCAGACAAAATAAATGATATACGGACAGCAAAAAATGCGTGATTTTTTCTTTTTACACCGTTTTCGGAACAAAAATCGCCCCGCCGGAAAAATTTTTCACCGCTTTTTTTCTCATATTTTGTCAATATTTCACCTTTACTTCACAGAAACTTCACTTTGATGGGATATTATTGTTATCAAGATTAGAAAAAAGAGTTTACATTGAAAAAAAAGTATGCTATAATAAGAATAATCTTTGGATCAAATCAGATCCGCATTATGTCGGAGAAAGGACGATGAAGATGGGAACGAAAATTCTTGTTGTTGATGATGACGCAAATATATGTGACCTTTTGAGGCTTTATTTCGAAAACGAAGGTTATGAGGTCAAGACCGCAAACGACGGTGCCGACGGAATAAGCTTTTTCAAAATGTATGAGCCCGATCTTGTTCTCCTCGACATAATGCTCCCGAAAAAGGACGGGTGGCAGGTTTGCCGCGAGATAAGAGAGATCAGCTCAAAGCCGATCATCATGATAACGGCGAAAGGCGACGTATTCGACAAGGTGCTCGGTCTCGAGCTCGGCGCCGACGACTTCGTGGTCAAGCCGTTTGACATGAAGGAGATCTCCGCCCGCGTCAAGGCAGTGCTCCGCAGATACACCGCTCACGAGGATCAGAGCGACGACGGAGTGATAAAGTTCGACAATATCGAGATCAGTCTCCCGAAATACGAGCTCAAGCTCAAAGGAAAGCCGGTCGAGATACCTCCGAAGGAGCTTCAGCTTCTCTATTTCCTCGCGTCGAATTTCAACCGTGTATTTACCCGTGATCAGCTTCTCGACAAGGTTTGGGGATTCGATTATCTCGGAGATTCACGAACGGTCGACGTACATATCAAAAGGCTTCGTGAAAAGCTTGAGGGCGTATCGGACAAATGGACGCTGAAAACCGTATGGGGTGTCGGATACAAGTTCGAGCTTCTTCAGTAACTTCCGTAAAATAAAGTAATCAATGCACCTCCCGTCAGAGCGGAAAACCGTTTTGACGGGAGGTTGATCGGTTTTTAACCTTAATTCCGTTCCGGAATCAATCTTACCGCGCGGGGCTTCTCCGCAGCACGAGGTGAACATATGCCGCATTCAAAAAACAGAATGTTCCGAAGCGTATTCATAAAGTATATGTCTGCGTTCATGCTGATAAATCTTGTGTGCTTCGGTCTGCTTTCCCTGATAATCACTTCCCTTATACGCTCCTACGGAACCGAAAATCAGATGCGCTTTCTCGACAGCTCGGCGTCATCGCTCGAAAGATTCCTCGCAACGGAGTATTCTTCCGCAAACAGAGTAAACAAGATCAGTTTTTCGGAATATCTTCTGGAATCGGGAGATGAGATCAGCCCTGCCATCGACATTGTTGCCGAAAACGTAACGGACATTCTCGTATTCATCACCGACACAAACGGCGAGATATACGATTCGAGAGGCGGAGGAAACATTTTTCTCGAAACGCAGGTTGAGGTCAACGACGACGGAAAGTACGTCGTTCCGTCAAACATAATCGGAAAGGTCATGTCCGAGGGAAAGTATTCGGACACGAGCGACCTCGAAGGATTTCTGAACGAAAAGAATCTTGTATCGGCAAAGCGTATCAAGCTTCCCTCCGGTGCGGTCATCGGCGCGGTATTCCTGTGCACCGAGGACACTGGAGTCGATGTTCTTCTCGATGCCACGATAAAGACGATAATCATGTCATGTCTGTGGATCATGCTTGCCTCGCTCATTGCGACCTACTTCATATCCGAAAGACTCGTTTCTCCGATCAAGGACATGAGCCGCGCCGCGCGCAGTTTTGCCGACGGAAAATTCGATGTGCGCGTCACCGTCACGGGAAGCGACGAAATATCCGAGCTTGCAACCGCGTTCAACAACATGGCGTCAAGTCTCCAGGAGCTTGAAGACATGAGGCGTTCCTTCCTTGCCAATGTGTCTCACGACCTCCGGACACCTATGACGACGATCTCCGGATTTATCGACGGCATACTCGACGGAGCAATCCCGCCGGACAAATACGATTATTATCTCGGCGTTATCGCCACAGAGGTGCGCCGTCTGTCTAGGCTTGTATCCACTCTGCTCGACATCACCAAGCTTCAAGCGGGCGAAAGAAAATTCAAGATGGAAGCATTCGATATCTGCGAAATGGCAAGGCTTATACTTATTTCGTTCGAGCAGAAGATAGACGAAAAGAAGCTCAGCGTCGATTTCAACTGCGATTCCGAAAGAATGTTTGTATGCGCCGACCGCGACGCGATATATCAGGTACTGTACAACATCTGCGACAACGGTATAAAGTTTGCCTTTGAAGGCGGGAAATACGAGATCGGCATCACCGAGCAGAACAAGAAGACCGTTATCTCCGTGTTCAACGAGGGCGAAGGCATTCCGACCGAAGATCAGAAATACATATTCGACCGCTTCTTCAAGAGCGACCGCAGCCGCGGACTGAACAAGACGGGTGTGGGTCTCGGAATGTACATCGCAAGAACGATAATCGAGGCGCACGGAGAAAAGATATGGCTTGAAAGCGAGCCTGGCAAATACTGCAGATTCACATTTACCCTGCCTTCCGCGATAGACGCGGAGCAGGTCGAAAAAAACACAAGTCGGCGCGAAAAATAAGCTTATGCCGCCGGAATCGGAGAATTAATGAAATATACCGCAACCTGCCTTTTCGGGCTTGAGGGGCTTCTCGGACGCGAGATCGACGCCCTCGGATACAAAAGATGCGAGACAATCGACGGAAGAGTTACCTTTGAGGGGGATGAAAGCGCCGCTCCGAGGGCAAATATAAATCTGAGGTTTGCCGAGCGCGTTTACATCAATATGGGCACATTCCCCTGCACGACCTTCGATGCACTTTTTGAAGGCGCACGTTCGCTTCCGTGGGAGGAGTTTATCTCAAAAGACGACGCTTTCCCCGTAAGCGGACACTGCATAAAAAGCAAGCTGTTTTCCGTGCCCGACTGTCAGAAGATCGTCAAAAAAGCGGTCGCACGGCGGCTCGGCGGAAAGTACGGGCTTGAAAAGCTGCCCGAGACGCAAACCGTGTACAAAATTGAATTCTTCATTTTCAAGGATTCGGCATCGTTGATGATTGACACCTCCGGCACGGCGCTTCACAAGCGCGGATACCGTCCGGAGACGGTTTCGGCGCCTCTGCGCGAAACTCTTGCCGCTGCTCTTGCATCATTGGCGCGTCCGAGAGAGAATGTGCTCTTCTGCGATCCGTTCTGCGGCTCGGGAACGATTGCGATAGAGGCGGCGATGATAATGAAAAATGTTGCCCCCGGAATAAACCGCTCCTTTGCGGCAGAGCTCTTCCCCGCTTTTTCCGAAAAGCTTTGGCGCGAGGCGAGAGAAGAGGCGCGTGCAAATGAAGTATCCACGAATTTTCGCGCATCCGCCGGGGACATCGATCCGGAATGCGTGCGCATTGCGGAAGAAGCCGCACGACGCGCGGGTGTAGCCGATACGGTTTCGGTGCGCTGTACCGACGCTCTCAAGCTTACATCCGACGGTGTACGGGGAACGGTCGTGACAAATCCGCCGTACGGTGAGCGTCTCATGACACCGGAGGCGGTCCGCGGACTTTACGCCGATATGGGAAAATGCTTCCGCTCTCTTGAGCCGTGGCAGATATACGTTCTCACTCCCGCCGAGGATTTTGAACGTCTCTACGGACGGCGCGCCGACAAAATACGCAAGCTCTATAACGGAATGATTCCGTGTCTGTTTTATCAGTTTTTCAAGCCTCAGTCAAAGGCTCACCGATAAAGTCCCGCCGCGCGGACGATGCGGATCGCGGTTGAAATCGCGTATGCCGCTCCAAAATCAAAAACGGAGAAAATTAAATGCAGAACAACAAATTCACCGAATTCTTAAAGAAGGTTGCCGGGGCGGTATACAAGCCGAATCCGCGCCTGACCGACAGGATCAAACCGATGTGGCTCCGAACAGCTCTTTACATCATCGGATACATTACGGCGCTTGTTTATCCTTTTCTTTGCTGGTGCCTGTCGGAAATGATCGTGTTCCGGAGCAAGGCAAGACTGTTCATGCTGATAAAGGAAGGACTGCCCAAGGTAACGTTTGCGCTTACCGCAATTTATCTTGCTTTCTTTATTCTCTGGCTTCTCTTCCGCCGCGCGTGGATCGCGAATACCGTAATATTCGCCGTTCTTACGTCATTTTCGATCACCGCTTTCATCAAGTACGGTGCAACGGGCGAATACTTCTATCCGTGGGATCTTCAGCAGACAAAAAATCTCGGACTTCTTACTGATTATGTCAGTCTGAAGCTGCCGCTGATATATTATGCCGCGATTGCCGTAATGATCGTGCCTATAGCTCTGATGTTCTTCACCAAGCCGGCAATTCCCGCAAAATGGTACATCCGTATTCCCGCGGCGGCACTCTGCGTGACGCTGACCGTATTCAGCTTCAATTCTTCGGAAAAGCTCAGAAACGCCGTCGAAAGTCACGGAATGTCATTCTTTGATGCTGCGCTTCCGGAGTCAAACTATATGGCAAACGGGTTTACCGCGGGATTTCTGATAAACTGTTTTTCTTCCGTCATCGAAGCGCCGGACGGATATTCCGAAAAGGCGATAAGCGATATACTTTCGGGTTATGAATCGACTCCCGCAAAGGAGGATTTTTCAAACCCAAATATAATCCTCGTTCTCGGCGAAAGCTTCTGGGATGTCACCAAGCTTGAAGGAGCGGAATTTCTCAATGCAGACGGAACAGAGGAGATAGACCCTCTCTCGAATTACCACGCGCTCTGTGAGCGTGATGACGTATACACCGGTTCGTTCTTCACGACCGCATTCGGCGGAGGCACGGTAAGACCCGAATTTGAGGTGATGACCGGACTTACAACCGATTACCTTCCTTCCGGAAGCATTCCGTGGCAGTACGTCAATTACGATTTCGAGACGTATGCTTCATACATGAAGGACTTCGGATACCGAAACGTAATGCTTCATCCGTATCTTTCAAATTTTTATATGCGCGTTGAAAAATATCCCCTTCTCGGATTTGACGAAACTTACTTTGACGAGGATCTAAAAAAGATAAGCGAGGTCGAGCGCATTTCCGGAGGCGGCGAGGTGTCGGATATCACGGTATTCGATTATGTCGAATATTTCATGAACCGCAGCGAGGAACGGGATTTCATATTTGCGATAACCATGGAAGGACATCAGCCGTATCCGCGCCGCTTCAAGGAAGATGAATTTGATGTAAGACTTAAGTGCGACGCGATGGACGAGCAGACCTTTGAGATCGCGCGTCAGTACACGCAGTGCGCTTTCGAAGCAGACGAAGCGATAGCGCACCTTATCGACATTGTTGACAGATGCGACGAGGACTCTGTCGTCGTGTATTTCGGGGATCACGCCCCGACGCTCGGTGCGAATTTCGCAGGCTATATAGCGTCCGGCTTTGCAGCGGATCAGAAGGACATGCTTAGCCAAGAAAAAAGGCTGCAGACCTATGCAACGCCGTTCTTCGTATATGCGAATTTCGACCTTGACGAAAACAACAGCATGCTCACTCCCGGAAACGGCAACGAGATCGCTTCATACAACCTCATGAATGCGGTTTTCCGTATGATCGGCGCACCCGTCACCGAGCGTATGCAGTTCCTTTACGATTACTATCAGACAATTCCTAACTACAATATCAAGCTCAATCTTCCGCTCACCGATGATATAGAATATTACAAAAATGCGCACTGGCTTCTGACCTACGATCTGCTGTGCGGAAAACGATACTGCCTCGGAAAATAAGGAATAAAAAAGCCATCTCCCGGAGATACTTATAAAAAGTGTCTTCGGGAGGTTTATTATGGAGATTTTCACGGAAAAGTTAGGGGACGATTTCCGAAAAAACTGCGAAATGATCGATTCTCTTCTGCGGGTAGACAAGAGCTTTGACATTATAAAGCGCGAGATGAAGATCGCAGGTGCAAACTGCGTCATGTACTACATCGACGGATTTGTCAAAGCCGAGCTCATGCAGAAGCTTATGGTATATCTCATATCCGTAAAAGAGATCGGCGACGGCAGCAAGGATGCCGCATACACCTTTGCAGCCAAAAGCGTACCCACCGTAGAAGTCGATGTGACCGACTCGGCAGACAATATAATCCTCATGGTTCTTTCCGGCTGTACGGCATTTCTCAGTGAGGGATTCGGTCCCAATGCGATAATCATAGATTCGCGGACATATCCCACGCGCAGCACCGAGGAGCCCGAAGGCGACCGCGTAATGAGAGGATCGCGCGACGGCTTTGTCGAGACCCTCATATTCAACACCGCGATGCTTCGCCGCAGAATAAGAGATACGTCCTTCACGGTCGAATACCTCAACATCGGAAAGCGCTCTCGCACGGATATCGCAATATGCTATATGGACGGGATCGCCGATGCGGAATATGTTTCAAAGCTTAGGGCAAATCTTGAGAGCATCGACGCCGACAGCATAATCCTCGGTCACCAGAGCATAGCGGAATCACTGATCCGTACAAGATGGTACAATCCGTTTCCGAAAATACGCTCAACGGAACGTCCGGACGCCGCCGCCGCGTCGGTGCTTGAGGGCTCGGTCGTCGTAATATGCGACAACACGCCCGAGGTCATGATCCTGCCGACATCGATCTTCGATTTTCTCCAAGAGACCGACGATTACTACTTCCCTCCGTTCACCGGAAGCTACCTCCGCATACTGAGGCAATTCGTTTTTTTTGCTGCCATGCTCATAACTCCGCTGTGGTATCTTCTCGTGTCAAATCCCGAAATACTGCACGGAAGATGGCGCTTTCTTATTCCCGCCGATCCCGGAGAAGTTCCTTTGATCGTTCAGCTTTTCCTGATAGAATTCACGATAGACGGGCTCAAGCTTGCCTCGCTCAACACGCCGAGCATGCTCAGCAATTCGTTTTCCGTGGTCGGCGGTCTGCTTCTCGGGGATTTTGCGGTCAAGGCAGGATGGCTATGCCCCGAGGTGATCGTGTATATGGCTTTCGTCTCGATCGCAAACTTCGCCCAGCCGAGCTATGAGCTCGGATACGCCTTCAAATATATGAGGATGCTGCTTTTGTTTGCGACGTGGCTTTTCGGCGTATGGGGATTCTTCGGCGGAATCGTTCTCGGTCTCATACTTGTCGCGTCAAACAAGACGATAAACGGAGAACGAAGCTATCTTTACCCGCTCATTCCGTTCAACGCTTCGGCGCTGGGAAGGCTGTTCCTTCGCCGCCTCAAGCCGATATGCACAAAGGAGAGCGAGAAATAAAAATCCCCCGCCGCGGCGGTCAGTCCGATTTACGGAAAGTCCGTCCGGGCGGGGACATATTTTATTTATTTTCTTCCGGAGGTCTGACTCCCGCAAGCGGGTTTTTCTCCATTGCTTTCTCCATTCCTTCGGAGCTTACATGGGTATATATCTGAGTTGTCGTGAGCTGCTCATGACCGAGAATGTCCTTCAGGACGCGGATATCGACCTCGCCCGTCTGATACATCAGCGTCGCCGCCGTGTGGCGCAGCTTATGCACGGAATAGTTGCGATTCCGCAGTCCCGCTTCGCCGAGATGCTTTTTCACAAGGTATTGCACCGTTTTCGTCGAGATGCGCTTACCGAGCCTCGAGATAAAGAGCGCATCCTCGGCGGTATTCTGCCTCAAAAGAACATTTCGCTTCGGGAGATATGCCTGTATCGCCTCACGGCAAGCCTCATTCAGATAGATCACCCTCTGCTTGGCACCCTTTCCGATCACCCTGAGTGAACGCATATCGGAATCGATATCCCTGAGTCCGATACCCGCAAGCTCGGAAAGACGCATTCCGCAATTAAGAAACAGCACAAGTATGGCAAAATCCCTCTCGCGATACGGATTTTCGCTTTCGTTCTTCACCGCGTCGAGAAGAGCAATGCTTTCCTCTGTCGTAAGGTACTTCGGAAGCGACGGCTTTCTTTTCGGAGATTCGATATTTATCGCGGGGTTCTGATCGAATTTATGGCGTTTGACCGTTATGTATTTATAAAAGGACTTCACCGCCGAAAGCTTGCGCGCTCTCGATGCGGGAGAGTTATTCCGCACATTCGAGAGATAGAAGAGATACGAATACACATCCTCCGTTGACACGGACGCGAAAAAATCGCTTCCGATGCGGGATATGTCCGTTTTATCGAGGCTTTCCTCATCGGTCGGAAGAGAATTTTTCAAGGCATAGATGTAACGGGTAAACATTCTGAGATCGAGAAGATATTCTTCTACGGTTTTCGGCGAGCAGTTCTGTATTGAAAGCTTATACCTTGCAAACGAGGCAATATCCTCGGGATAAGCGTTAAGATCGTATGCTTCGGACACGGCAAGGCTCCTTTCCTTTTATATTTCCATTATACAACTTTTGTGATAATTTTCATGGATAGATTGTAAACAATTGAAAATGTGTATTGAAAAAATCACGTTCGGAAAATAAAATATATATATGACTATCTTTTGTGAGGTTTTTGATGGACTATATTAAAGAAAATGCGTATATGATAACAAAGATGCTGCTCAACCAGTTCGGAGCCGCATTTCTTGGGCTCGTTCTGTATCTTGCGTCGTCCACCGGAGACAACGCCTTTCTGATAATCGCGGCATCGATATTCTCGATTCTGTTTTACGTTTACCTCCAATACTCCGTCATGTGGGATCTCGGAGCGCGCGACATAATCCGTGTCAACGGGAAACGCGCTTCATACCGCCCCGCAAACGGATTTATAATTGCGCTTATCGCAAACATACCGAACATTCTTATAGCCGTTCTCGTTCTCATCGGTCACATCTTCGGCTCCGCCGACGGTGCGTTCGGCTATGAATGGGCAGGCACTCTCTACGTCGCGTCGAAATCAGTGGGGGTTATCTGGGAATCCATGTTCAGCGGATTCGTTCAGCTTTATTCTCCGCACAATCCGGTAATCTTCTTCCTTATGCTCATCCCACCGCTTCTCGCCTCTTCCGTGGGATACATTTTCGGAATGAAGAATTTCCGCATTCTTTCGCTCATCGGAATAAATCCGAAGCCGAAGAAAAAATAACATATGAGTTTTATAAAACATGGACTCCGCGCCGACAGGTACGGAGTCCATATTTTTGTTCAGCCGATCACCTTGTATCCCTGATCCTCCACTGTCTGACGCAGCTTATCGTCGGAGATCACGTTTTCGAGAGTAACGACCGCGCTTCCTTTTTCATGGCTCACCTGAGCCGATTTGACCTCGGGAAGCTCTTCAAGCGCCTTTTTAACTCTCGCCTCGCAGTGTGCGCACATCATGCCCTCGATCTTGATTGTTTTTTCCATGGTTTGTTCGTTCCTTTCGTTGTTCTTCTGAATTTTTTTCGGATTTCGTCTTTTTCCGTCATGCTTTGAATTGTAGGGGCGGAAGAAATTCAGCCTCAATGCGTTGCTGACGACGCAGAAGCTTGACAGGCTCATGGAGGCAGCGCCGAACATCGGATTGAGCTTCCAGCCGAGCACGTTTATGAAAACTCCCGCGGCAAGCGGTATACCTATCGCATTGTATAGGAAAGCCCAGAAAAGATTTTCTTTTATATTACGAAAGGTCGCACGGCTGAGACGTATCGCCGCGGGGACATCGGAAAGCTTGCTGTTCACAAGCACTACATCGGCGGCGTCCATGGCAATATCGGTGCCCGCTCCGATCGCAATGCCGATATCAGCGCTTGTAAGTGCGGGAGCGTCGTTTATACCGTCTCCGACCATTATCACCTTGCCGGTGTTTTTCAGACCGCGGACCGTTTTCTCCTTCACGTCGGGAAGGACATTCGCAATCACATCATCGACGCCCGCCTGAGCGCCTATCGCCTCTGCGGTACGTTTATTGTCTCCGGTCAGCATAACGACCCGCAGCCCCATATTGTGAAGCTGATCCACCGCACTGCGGCTGTCGTCCTTTATAACATCCGCAACCGCGATCATCCCGAGGCAGCGCCCTCCGCGCGAAAAATACATCGGAGTCTTACCTTCTCCCGCCAGACGCTCGGCATATTCTTTCAGATCGTCGGAAACTGCGCTTTCGGAATTTATGAATTCATAGTTTCCGCCTCGGACTTCTTCAGCGCCGACAGATGCAGAAAGCCCTTTTCCGGGAATCGCCGTAAAGTTGTCCGTTTCCGAATAAGATATGCCGTTTTTCTCCGCATATCTTACGATCGCCGCGGCAAGCGGGTGCTCGCTTTTTCTTTCGATGGAATACGCAGCATGAAGCAACGCATTCTCATCACCGTCAGCCGTTGTTATATCAGTGACGGACGGCTCACCGCGTGTGACAGTTCCCGTTTTATCGAAAACGACCGTATTCGCCTTTCCGGTTTCCTCGAGCGCCGCTGCGGTTTTGAAGAGTATTCCGTTTTTGGCAGCAACTCCGTTTCCTACCATGACCGCCACCGGAGTGGCAAGTCCGAGCGCGCACGGGCAGCTTATAACAAGCACCGAAATTCCTCTTGCCAGAGCAAATCCGACCCCCGCGCCCGCCATAAGCCAAGCCGCAACGGTTACGGCTGCAATCGAAATCACGACAGGAACGAACACGCCGGAAACCCGGTCTGCGATCTTGGCGATCGGCGCTTTCGTCGATGACGCATCGCTAACCATTCGGATTATCTGCGAAAGCGCGGTATCCTCGCCGACCTTCACCGCCTCGCATTCAAGGTATCCGGACTGATTCACGGTAGCCGCCGACACCTTATCTCCCGGAGCCTTATCGACAGGAATGCTCTCGCCCGTAAGTGAGGATTCATCAACCGCGCCGTTTCCGTTTTTCACAACACCGTCGGCGGGGATGCTTTCACCGGGACGGACGATAAATATATCGCCCTTTACTATGCTGTCGGCGGGCACGGTCTCCTCTTTGCCGTCGCGGATGACCACGGCGCTTTTCGGCGCCAATGCCATCAGCCCGCGGAGCGCATCCGTCGTCTTTCCCTTCGAACGTGCCTCAAGCATCTTTCCTACCGTGATAAGTGCAAGAATCATCGCCGCGGATTCGAAATAAAATCCGTGCATATACTCGGCAACGGCAGCCGAATCTCCGTGAAGCTGCGCTCCGGTCATTGCGAAAAGCTCATATGTGCTGTATCCGAAAGCCGCGCTCGCTCCGAGCGCAACGAGCGTATCCATATTAGGCGAGCGGTGAATTATCCCTTTGAATCCGTTCACGAAAAAATGCTGGTTTATGACCATGACCGCGACGGTCAGAAGAAGCTGCGCAAGCCCCATCGCCACATGATTTCCCTCAAAGAATCGCGGGAGCGGCCAATTCCACATCATGTGTCCCATGGAGAAGTACATGAGCACCGCAAGGAACGCAAGAGATGCGACAAGTCTTTTTCTGAGAGTGGGCGTTTCGCGGTCCTCGAGAGCATCGGCGCCGCTGTTTTTCGATGAGGTATCGCCGCCGACTTCCGATGCACCGTATCCCGCCTTTTCAACGGCACCGATTACCTCCTCCGCCGAAGCGCTTCCCTCGACGCTCATGGAATGAGTCAGCAGATTGACGGCGCAGGACGTAACATCCGGAAGCGACGATACCGCCTTTTCGACCCGGGCGCTGCACGCCGCGCAGCTCATTCCGGTAACATTATAATGCTTCATAATATTCACTTCGCTTTCTTTAACGCTTTTATTTCATAAGCTTACGCAGAAGCTCAACAAGCTCGTCCACGCTTTCTTCATTCCCGCGGCGGATGTCGTCCGCAACGCAGGTTTTTATATGCTCGGAAAAGAGCTCTTTGCAGAAAGCGTTGAGCGCGGCATTGGCAGCCGCAGCCTGAACGAGGATGTCGGGACAGTACGCGCTTTTTTCAACCATTCCTCTGATGCCGCGTATCTGGCCTTCAATGCGGTTCAGGCGGTGTATCAGGCTCTTATATTCCTTTTCCGATCGGACTTTCGTCCTCTCGGACATACAGCAGCAATCTTTTTTCATGTTATCCCCCGAAATCAAGTATTCCTTATCAAGGTCAAAATTATTATATACCCCCCGTGGGTATATGTCAATACGGTTTTATAAAAATCCTTCAATCAAATTTTTCCGATGAATCGGGCGTCGGGAAAGACTGCAAAGTGCGGCTGCATACGAACTCGGAAAGCGCATGAAACGCGGTCGATGCATAAGCGGTCGATCTGTAAACGGAAGGCAAACAAAGCCGAATCCGAAGCATTAGTCCTCACTGAAGCGGATAACGAAAAACAGCCGCCGATTCTTTGAGAATCGGCGGCTGTCAGCCTCAGATTCAGATCATCTTGCGCTTTCCACGGCGGATATGACCGCGCTGCGCACATCGCTTTCGCAGATCAGGAGCAGAAGAGCGTCATCGTATGTTTTCAGCACCGCCTCGTCGCAGAGAGCGTATGCTTCGGGATTATACATCTCGACCGCCGCCTTCACCGACGGGATATACGTTTCGTTTATCGCATTCTTCACGCTTTCCATCTGTGCGTCGTCCGTACCGTCTTTGAAAACGAAATACGCAAATGTCGTTGAAGTGTTCGAAGTCAGCTCCGAAGCAACGTACGAATCGAACATACCGACCATCTCTTCCGTCATTCCGAATGTGAAAATGAGAAGATCATCTGCATACTCGTCGTCGCTGTAAACGAACATCATATCCTGAAAGTTTCCGGATGCGCTCGCGGCATTGACTACTCCGTGAAGATCCGTCGGATTCTTTTCGGCGGGAGCGGTATCCGCAGGAGCACTCGTATCGGTCGCGCTCTGCTCGGGTGCGGCGGTGCTTTCGGGAGCAGCGCTGTCTCCGGATTTTCCGCACGCGGCAAGAACAAGCATAAGTACAAGAGAAAGAATAAGAACTTTTTTCATTGGTAAATTACCGACTTTCACAAAAATATTAAGACTTGCGGACCGATATTGCTTTTTAATAAGCAGTCCGCCACGCCGTGGAATCGCTTCCGAGAAATCAATCGGAGAACGCGCGCCCTTTGATAAGCTCGAGCAAGCTTCTCTCGACCACCTCAATAATTATGACGTCTGCGCCGGACTCCGTTATCTCAGTGCGTGAAAAGTTCGTCTGCCAGCTGAACGTCGAAGTTGAAAAGCTCTCCTTGAAGAACGGAACAAGTGCGATCGCATAGGAATCTCTCATCATGTAGAGCGAGGGTGCGCTCATGTTCTTTGCGGAAGTGAATTTGGCAAATCTCAAATCGTCGCGGTAGCCGTCGTCCCATACATTGCAGAACACATACTGTCCGGTCGGGTTAGTGGCTCTTTTCGAAGTCAGGACTGCCGCAGGACCGAATTTCAGAGAATAAACGGGACCCTCGTCACGGTACTTATCGTAATATCCGAGATAGTACGGCATATCCTTCATATAAGTTTCGTAGTAGTTTATGTTAAAATCGTTCTTTCCGTAAACTACCGCATTCGGGAAGTCCGCCTTTACATGCTTCATTATCTCCGTATACGCGACAAATCCGCCGTTTGCGTTCCAATGCGTATCATAGTTGTAGTAAAGATCGTCGCCGTAAACCGAGCGTGCGCTTTTGAGAACATTTCGCAGGTCAATGATCTTTACAGAAGAATTCGCATTCATATAATCGATCGCCTGATCGAGCGCGGTGTAGTCCGCCGGGTTCACATAATCGGAAAGGTAGTCTCCGTACACCGATGCCTTGTTCGGACATACGACAAAATAAAGTTTCTTTCCGTTCTGCTGCGCCCACGCATACCGATCATTCATTGACTTTGCAAGCCGCTTAAGATAGAAGTCGGTCAGCATATCGGAGCCGATATAATCGGGAATACTCTCGCCGATAAACATAAAATCGTTATCGCCGATATATATATTCTGTTTGCCGAGAGGGCCGCTCCCCGCTCTGAGCGCGCCGCTTCCCACCTTCGGTCTGTTATAGTCCGCATTCGGATCGGTACGGGCGCTTCCCTTTATGGGATATGACTTTGCGGGGCTGTTGTTTATCGGCTCCCCGGGAGCGGGCGCGGGGGTGGTCGTCGTAGTTGTCGACTGCCCGAAGGTGTTCGGCTGAGCGGTCTTTCCCGTTGTTGTCGAGCCGGGGCGTTTTGTTGTCGTTGAAGACGGTCTCTTTGTCGTCACCGACGGGCGTCTTACTGTTGTTGTCCCCGTTGATTGGTTTCCCTTTGTCGAAGGAGTTTTAGTGCTGTCCGTGTTTTTAAGCTCATTCCGTGTGGTCCCGTCTACTCCGTCGCCGTCATCCGGGTCCGGTTCTTCCCCGTCCGGAGTTATCTCTTCCTCCGTCTTACCGTCTTCTTTACTGTCGCGGTTATCTTCCGTCTTTCCTCCGTCCGATTTATCCGAGGAAAAATCGGAACCGCCGTCCGTCCGGCTGCCGGCATCGGTTGAATTCTCCGCATCGCTGTACGCGGATTCGGACTGCAAATTCTCCGAGCCGTGATCGTCCTCGCTGCGCGCGCAGGAAAACGCAGCCATCGCCAAGACCGCGACAAGGAAGATCATGATAACCTTTTTTTTCATTGTATTCTCAGTTCCGCCGTCCCGCTCGGACGGCAAAAAAATTAACATATTAAAGACGGTCAAGTGCGGGGTATTCTATGATAGCGCTCTTCCCTTCGCGAGATTGTCAAGTGCTTTCTCAACTACCTCAAATACGACGACATCGGCACCGGAATCGAGTATTTCGTCACATGAAAAGTCGTACGTCCAATCAAATGACGATTCGGAAAAGCTTTCTTTAAGAAAAGGAACGAGCGACACCGCATACGAATCCCGCATCATATACAGCGAAGGCGCGCTTTCGTTCTTCGATTTGAATTTCATATGGATAAGATTGTCGCGGTAGCCGTCCTCCCATTCTTCGCAGAATATATACTGTCCGTAGTTTCCGTCGCTTTCCTTTTCCGTCAGCACCGCCGCCGGTCCGAATTTCAGCGAGTATACGGGACCTTCATCGTAATAGCTGTCGTAATATCCGAGATAGTACGGCATATCCTTCATATACGTTTCGTAATATTTCACGTTGAAGTCGTTCTTGCGGTACAGCACCGCCGAAGAAAAATCTTCCTGTATCCGCTTCATCATCTTTGTGTAGGCGATAAACGCGCCGTTTGAATTCCAATGGGTATCGTAATTATAGTAAAGCTCGTCGCCGTACTCCTCACGCGCCGCGGAAAGCTCTTCGCGTACATCTATCACCGGAACTTCGGAATTTTCGGACATATATGAAATAAACTGATCGAGCCGCGTGGTCTCTGCGCGCTCGAGTCCGGAGGGAAGATAATCCCAGTAAACCGTCGCCTTATCCGGGCAGACAAGAATATAGAATTTCTTTCCGTTTTCTTCCGCCCACTCCCTCCGTTTTTCGGCAAGAGAGGCGATTCTTTTAAGAGTATGCTCGTTAAACAGGTTGGTGCCTTCGTAATCCGGGAAGGTCTCGCCCATGAACATGAAATCGTTTTTACCTATATATACGTTATGGCTTGTAAGCGGTCCCGCGCCCTCTTTGATCCTGCTTTTTGCAACCATGCGGCGGTTGTACTCCGCGCCGCTTCGTGAAGGAAGATCGTTTTTCAGAGGATGAGACTCCGCCGGCTGTGCCTTTGTAAATTCCGCAGACACCGTTATTTCGCAGCTTCTTTTTGCGTGCTTCACCGTTACGGTATCCGATATATTTCCGCTGTCCGCCGCATAAGCAGAAACGGAGAGAGCAGCGGGAATCAGAAAAGCGCAAAGGACGAGGGCTGCTCCTCCTCTGCCTTTTTTTGTTTTTACGGTAATGACGGCTGCTGCGGCAAAAAGAAAAACAAAAACCGAAGCACCGAGGAGTATAAACGGAAAATACCGCTGAACGAACGATACCTTTTCGAAATCAAGGACAAAATCGTGGGATACGGTCTCGCCGTCAGTGAGATTGCCGATGTCAACGGACGGAGACTGAATCACAACGCCATCCGGAACAGTGACCGTGATCTTCACGCTTTCAAAGGAATCCTCCGTATTGTTCACGACGCTGACCGCAAGCTTTCCCTGCTCACCGCTGCCGAAAGAATCATCGTATGTACAGGTCAATGAGGGTGTGTCTCCGTCTGCGAAAACGCAGGTGACCGATGCCAAAGCCATCACCGCGGCAAGCGCAGCAAAAAATATCATTTTTCGCATATACAATCCTCAAATTATCTTCTTTTTTGAACATTATACTACAAGAAAAAGAGCCTTTTCAATAACATTTTATGAACTATGTAAACAATAATTTAACGCACTTGCGAAACTTTCACGGATGTGATAAAATTTTAGGGAGCGGCGCTCGGTTCCGCCCGCGCCGAAACAAAGAAATATTTTAAATGAAAGCCGGTACAAAAAATGAAAGCCGTTATAACCGTTGTCGGCAAGGACACCGTCGGTATTCTCGCTAAAGTAAGCTCGGCATGCGCAGAGCGCGAAATTAACATCGTTGATGTCACGCAGTCCGTTCTTCAGAATCTGTTTGTCATGGTAATGCTTGCGGACATCTCCGGAATGACCTGCGATTTCGGAACCTTCTCCGACGATCTTAAAAGCATCGGCGCCGAGCTCGGAATGGACATCCGCGTAATGCACGAGGACATCTTCAACTCCATGCACCGCATCTGACGACGGAAAGGACTTTTTATAAATGATAAACCTTAACGATATCATGGAAACCATCACCATGATTCAGGAGGATAACCTCGACATACGAACCATCACAATGGGAGTTTCACTGCTCGACTGTGCGGATTCGGACATTAACCGCGCATGCACCAAAGTCTACGACAAAATCATGCGTCTTTGCGGCAGGCTCGTTCCCGTCGGCGAGGAGATCGAAAAAACATACGGTATCCCGATAATAAACAAGAGAATATCGGTCACTCCGATTGCGATGCTCGCGGCTTCCGCAAACGGCGATCCGGTGATGTTCGCAAAAACGCTCGAGAAGGCGGCGCGCGAAACCGGGGTCAACTTCATCGGCGGCTTTTCCGCTCTCGTCCAGAAGGGCTTTTCTGCGGGAGACCGCGAGCTCATCGGCGCCATTCCGCAAGCACTCGCCGAAACCGACCATGTCTGCTCGTCGATCAACATCGGATCGACAAAAGCGGGCATCAACATGGATGCCGTCCGTCTTATGGGTCAGACGATCGTCAAAAGCGCGGAGCTCACGAAGGACCGCGACTGCATCGGCTGCGCAAAGCTTGTCGTATTCTGCAATGCGCCCGAGGACAATCCGTTCATGGCGGGCGCCTTCCACGGTCCGGGCGAGCCGGACTGCGTTATAAACGTGGGAGTATCCGGTCCGGGCGCGGTGCGTTCCGCAATTGCAAAAGCCCCCGACGCTAACCTCAACGAGATCGCGGACATAATCAAGCGGACGGCTTTCAAGATCACGCGAATGGGTCAGCTTGTCGGCTCGGAAGCATCAAGGCGCCTCGGCGTGCCGTTCGGCATTGTCGATCTTTCGCTCGCTCCCACTCCGGCGGTCGGCGATTCCGTCGCCCACATCCTTGAGGAAATGGGACTTGAATCCTGCGGAATCCACGGAACCACCGCAGCTCTTGCGCTTCTTAACGACGCGGTAAAGAAAGGCGGCGTCATGGCGTCTTCGAACGTCGGCGGCCTCTCGGGTGCGTTTATTCCCGTATCCGAGGACGCGGGAATGATCGACGCGGTACGCTCGGGCACACTCTCGGTAGAAAAGCTTGAGGCGATGACCTGCGTCTGCTCCGTCGGGCTTGACATGATCGTCATCCCCGGCGACACCTCGCCCGAGGTCATCTCCGCAATAATCGCCGATGAAGCGGCGATCGGAATGATCAACTGCAAAACCACCGCGGTGCGCGTTATCCCCGCCATCGGAAAGGATGTCGGAGACGAGCTCTGCTTCGGCGGTCTTCTCGGTTCGGGGCCCGTAATGAAGCTCAACGACGAAAAGAAGCCGAACAAATTCATTGAACGTGCCGGACGCATTCCCGCTCCGATGCACAGCCTGAAAAACTGATGAAAAACAAAAACTATTCTTTCAAGGTAACCGAGAACTGCCGTCTCCTTGACTTTTTGATCGATCACATTCCCGAGTCCCGCAATACGGTAAAGCATCTCATGGGCGCCGGATTCGCGGCGGCGGACGGGATATCCGTCACGAAATTCGATCACCCGCTCCGCGCTGGTCAGACGGTCACCGTATCGTCGGAAAACGCAGTGCGCTCATCAATGCCGTTCGGCATACTGTACGAGGACAGTGATATAATCGTGATAAACAAAAGTGCGGGGCTTCTCTGCGTCGGAAACGACCGCGAAAAGGAACGCACGGCGTACCGCTTTCTTTCGGATTATATGAGGGCAAAAAACGAAGGCGGCAGAGTGTACGTCATTCACCGTCTCGACCGCGACACTTCCGGAATCGTAATGTTTGCAAAGAGTGACGAGCTGAGAAAAGCTTATCAGGACAATTGGGACCGTCTCGTGAAAAAGCGCCGCTACGCTGCCGTATGCGAAGGCGTTCCCTCTCCGGCGGAGGATACGATAACCTCTTATCTGCGCGAAAGCAGTTCACACATGGTATACACCGCCGAGAAGAGCCGTTTTTCAAAGGAAGCCGTGACTCATTACAAAACGGTCAAAGCCGGGAAGCGCTTTTCCCTTCTCGACATAGAAATCATGACAGGGCGCAAAAACCAGATCAGAGTGCAGCTTGCCGAACGCGGGAATCCGATCACCGGAGACAAAAAATACGGTGCCGCAACAAATCCGATACACCGCCTCGCGCTTCATGCGTCTGAGCTTGAAATCATGTCCCCCTCGGGAAAGCATTTCAAATTCCGCGCGCCGATCCCCGCATCGTTCGCCAAGGTGGTAAAATAATCCTATATAAAATCAGCCTCCGTGCTTTATACGGAGGCTGATTTTATATTTTGTTTTTTTCACCGAACGGACTCATCGGCCTCAGACGTTGACACGCGGACAGGATGAGCGGCGCTTTCGGGGTTCGCGAGCGGAATAACCCCGTCAGGCGGGATCCTCTGGAAGAGCCGCGGATACAAAACTTCCTATTCTGTCCGCCATGCGCAAAAATCCCGCATCGTTCGGATGAACTCCGTCAACCGTACAAAGATCAGCGTGAGGTCCGTTGAACAGAGATGCTCCGTCAATGAAATACACGCTGCGGTCTCCCGCGTTTACTGCATTCATATAGGTACGGAACACAACCTCGCGGCACCGGAGCATCTCATTCTCCGGCGGTATCACCGATATTCCGTAGGCGTGAGGTCCGCCGTAGCCCTCTTCAAAGGTCGGGCGGCTTATCATAATGACCGGCAGATCCGGATGAGATGCGCGTATCTTTTTGAAGAATGCCTCATGTGTACGTTCAAGGTGCTCGGGATTCGGTGCGTTATGGTCGTAATCCATGACGAACACGCTCATATCGAGCGAATTTATATAATCGGTGATCGCCTCCTCGGCAAGTGCCGAGCCGGAGAAGCCGAGGTTTATGAAATCGCAGTCAAGGTCGTTTGAAATAATGGCTTGATAAGCGTTCCCGGGACGCGAAGCGCAGGCACCCTGCGTGATCGACGATCCGTAATACACAACGGGCTTCAAATAGCGGTACGGCGCGGAATGCTCAATGCGGCTGCCCTCGGCGACTCCGATATAAAGATTCTTCACATCGCTGTATGTCGGGAAATGAAGCATGACATCCTTCATTCCGGGAACCTTGAATCGGGAGATCGCCTCGTAATGATCGCCGAGCGTCGGCATGAAAGTATCGTGATAGACGTATTTCGCTCCGCATTTAACATAAATATCGAACGCGCTCGAGCCGGTTCTCGCAAAATGGCTCATATCTGCCATCGAGGGCATCTCCGCATAGATCGCAATATACTCCGAATCGGTCGAAAAACGAAGCCGTCCGCCCGCCGTATTCGACGAAAGTGCCGCAACGGATGTGCTTGTCGCTGCCGCAACATCCTCCGGGACACGCCTGTAATGATCAAGCTTGCGCGGGCAAAGAAGTCCGAAAATATCGAAAACCCCGTCTCTCGCTTCGCGGTAATATGCATTTTCGGGACAAATTTCGCTTTCAAAACCAAGATTAGTCTTCATATTAAACTCCGTTTTCTATAATTTTCGACTGTATATGGCACAATCGCTTTTTCATTTTGCCTCTTTGAGTTTTTTGTGCTTTGTTCTTGTTTATTTTTATCTTCATGGTGATTTTAGCCTATTGTTCACAACAATTTTTGTGTAATATTTTTTATAAAAATATCTTGTAATTTCATGTTGATTATGGTATTATTTTACTGTCAAAATATTACACAAGGATGGTATACAGCAATGCTCACCAACACTAAAATTTTAATCGCAGACGAAGACCTTCGCTCAAGACGTTCGATAAAGGACGCGCTCGTGAAAAACGGATACCGTTTTGTGGAGGAAGCAGAAAACGGTGAAGAAGCAATACTGCTTATAAACCGGATACATCCGGATGTGGTCATAGCGGATGTATGGCTTTCAAAGCTTGACGGTATCGGATTGGTTCGTCAGGCAAGCGCATCGAGCTTTTCACCGGATAAAGCTCCGGCATTTATAATCGTATCGATGATCGCAAATCAAAGTATCTTCGTCGAAGCGAGCCGTGCCGGTGCAGTGCTTTGCCTTCCAAAGCCCATAGACACCGAGAGCCTTTCGGCTCACATAGAAACGATAGTCAAGCGTCGCGCCGACGGAAGCCTTTTCGCATCGTCAAACGAAATTCCCGACGTGGAGACTCAGGTCACGAAAATAATACATCAGATCGGCGTTCCCGCACACATAAAAGGATATCAGTATCTGCGCAGTGCGATAATAATGGCGATCAACGATTCCGAGATCATCAACTCCGTAACGAAAATACTCTATCCGTCCGTTGCCAAAAAATATTCGACGACGACCTCGAGAGTGGAGCGCGCGATAAGGCACGCAATTGAAGTCGCGTGGGACCGCGGAGACATAGACACGCTGAACTCATATTTCGGATACACGGTTCAGCAGGGGCGCGGAAAACCCACAAACAGCGAATTCATCGCAATGATATCCGACAATCTGCGTCTTAAATACAAGATAAGATAATCAGTCCTTTTCCGTAACCGCATCGATCGTATCGCCGTCGGTCGTAAGGACGATATTCCCGGAAATGTCCGTGCGGTAGACTCTGCTTCCCAAAGCATCGAGCCGATCGAGAACCTTTTGCGACGGATGACCGTAGGAATTGTCCGCGCCGACCTCGATAACGGCGATTTCCGGGTGGACGGCGTTCAGAAACGCCTCGGTTGACGAGGTTTTCGAGCCGTGATGCCCCACCTTCAGCACATCACTTCTCAGCTTTGACGAAGGATATTCTTCAAGAAGAGCTTTCTCCACCGCCGCTTCGGCATCTCCCGTAAACAGAAAGGTCACACCGCCGAAGCGCGCGTGGACGACCGCGCTGTAATCGTTTGTATTCTCATACGACTCTTCAAGCGGCGAAAGTATCTCAATTTGCAGATCTCCCACGGAGTAAGTGTCCCCCGGAGCGGCGATATGTGCGTCAACGCCCTTCTTCTCCACAGAATCGAGAAGGCGGGAAAACGCAGCCGACGACGAAACCGCGTCGGGCATGATCAGGTTCACGACCTCAAGCGATTCTATGACCTCGGACGCGCCGCCGATATGATCCTCATGCGGATGGGTGAGGATCATATAATCTATCTTCTCGGTATATTTTTCAAGATAGGCGACAAGATCGTGTCTCGAATCCGTCGTGCCAGCGTCGATCAGGATACAGCCGCTCTCCGTGCGGAGAAATTCCGCGTCTCCCTGTCCGACATCTATGAAATGCACTTCGCATTTCCCTTCTGCGGACGGAAGAAGAAATTCGTTACGGAATATGCAGAGAATCGCCGCCGCACACAGAATAAGTGCTCCGACAAGCGTTTTTGAGGGAATTTTTCTTGATCTCATTGTTTTTTCTCCGCTCGGCAAACTTATTACGCTATGCCAATTATATACCATAAGCCCTGCTTTTTCAATATAAAAAGAACATCCGGATTCATTTTTTCACTTTTCGGATAAAATCGTGAAAATTCCCGCGCAATATGAAGTTAACGGTTGAAAGAAAAATCTTTTTGTGATAGAATATCTTTACGAATATTCTCCGAATCTTTTCGGAATAAGAAGCAAGGAGTACATATGAAAAAGGCAAAGGGGTTTATAGCTGAGTTCAAGGAATTCATATCCCGCGGAAACGTCATTGATCTTGCAGTCGGTGTTATAATCGGAAGTGCCTTCACCGCCATCGTCAATTCTCTTGTAAACGACATGGTAATGCCGCTTATCGGATGGATGTTCGGCGGAATCGATTTTACCGATCTGAAATATGTGATCACGCCCGCGAGCGACGGAGTTGCGGAAGCTGCCATACGCTACGGAAACTTCATACAGTGTGTGGTGAACTTCATTCTCATATCCTTCGTGATATTCTGTGTGGTAAAGGTAATAAACAAGTTCCACAAGAAGAAGGACGAAGAAGAGGCGAAGGAAGAGGAAGTAAAGGAAGACCCGGAGGACATCGTTCTTCTCCGCGAAATAAGAGACTCCCTGAAGAAAGACTGAATGTCAAAAGTGAAACAGG